>Ga0315281_10000802_pt1 | contig 45474 bp, 47 predicted proteins | sample YL17G07_0_MG_FD_204540 | JGI IMG/M metagenome (GOLD analysis project Ga0315281, IMG submission 204540) | Sediment microbial communities from Yellowstone Lake, YNP, Wyoming, USA - YL17G07_0 | ecosystem: Environmental > Aquatic > Freshwater > Lake > Sediment | place: USA: Wyoming | collected...
GCCGACGCCGGCCGCGGCCTGGATCAGCCCGCCGATCGTCCCGACCAGGTCCAGCCAGAACTGCTTCCGGGCGTTCTTTTCGATGGCCTGGCCGCCGAGCCCGAACGCCTTCTTCAGGTTGCTGAAAATGAGCACGCTGCTCAGGATCGCGTTCAGGCCCGCGATACTCATCGCGACGATCCCGGCGATTGCGGAGATCGTGCCGAAGACCGCGGCCGCGGCCGCCGCGACTCCCGAGGCCACCGCAATCAACGAGATCGCGCCCGAGATCAGGCTTACCCAGCCGGCGATGCTCCCGATCTCCTTGAAGATCAGGTTTGCTTTCGCGAGCCGCTCGAGGTGAGCGTTGGCATAGACGTTCGGGGCCGAGAACCGGTTCCACGACGCCTTGAGCGTCTTCCGCTTCTCCGGGTTGAAGTACATCAGCGGCCCGGCGATCGTCCCGAGGAACGCCATCCCGGCGCCCTTGCCGATGGCCTTCCCGATCTTCCCTGCCTTGCCCGCGCGCTGCACCACCGGCTTCCCCGTCGATCGGTGCAGCGGCTTGCCGTAGAACGAGGTGGCACCCGGTGCTGGAGTGAAGAACGCGGCGGCTGGCGCGGGCGTCTCCCCCGCAGCCTGTACTGTCGTCGTGGCCCCTGGCTCCCCGTGACGGCCGTGCGCCGCCAGCCGTTGCCGGGCTACGCGCGGGTCGTGCTTCCTCGCCAGGTTCGCGGACGGTCCCGCCGGGCTGGCGCCGCGCGCCGCCGGTCGATGGTGCAGGCCGCTCGGCCTGATCTGGTCGTACGCTTGCGCCGGCTCGATCCCCAGTGCCGCCAGCCGCGCGAGCCTGCGCCGCCGCCGCGGCGACTCACCGCGCCCGTGGCCCGGCAACGGCAGTCCCGCCCGTATCCGGCGCTGAAGCGCCCGGGACACCGCCGCGTTGCCCACCGTGCGCTGGAGCGTCAGCACTGTCCGCTGGTTCGTCGCGCCGTCCGCCCCCAGGGCGGGCGACCCCTCCGCGTTGAAGGCGACCGGCATCGCGCTGGCCGCATCCAGGCCGCCCAACAGCGGCGCAGCGCCCGGGCCTTGTGCCTCGGCAGCATGCTCACGCGTCTGCGCTGCACGCGCAGGACTCTCGGCCTGGTGCTCGGCTGATTTGCGGTTCGCCCGTTTGCGCGCTATTTCAACATTCCTTCGGCCCACGCCGTGCAGACCCGGGTGCGCGAGAGTATGCGGCATCTCGGCCCCGGCTGCCAAAGGGTTTCGCCCTCAGGCCGGCCGGAATTCCCCTTGAACGTCTGGCTCGCTGGCCTCCACCTCGCTCTCCGCCTCGCTCACCAGGGCCAGCGCCTGCACGGGCGTCGTCTCCGAGTACACCAGCGAGAGAATCGCCGGCAGATACACGTCCATCGGGAACACGTTGCCGTAGACCACGCCGCGAAGGAGTGCCGGCGTCAACTCCGCGTCCTCCACGTCGATCGCTGTCTTGAACCGCACCTCCCCGTCGTCGAAGTCCATTTCGAAGCTGCCCAGCACGAGCCCGCTGTTGATGCGCGTCAGCAACTCCGCCATCGCCTGGCGTTTGCCGGCCGGGACCGGGACCGGGACCACGGAATAGAAGACGAACTGCTCGGTGTCCTCCATCCCATGCCCGTAGCACGCGAAATTCCCGTTGCTGCCGGCGAAACCGGTGCGCACGGTCGCCTCTTCTTCGATGATCTGAGGATGCCAGCCCTCTTCGCTGAGGAACGAAACCGCCGCTTGAAGCAATCGTCCGGCCACGCGCCGAACTATATGGCCTGTCCCGCGCGCGGGCGAGTGAATGGGGGACGGCTGACGGCCGAGAAAAGAGGCCGTTCGGTCCATCCAGGAGGGCCGAAGGGCCCCGGCAAGTCTCCCCACCCGGGGGTAGTGTTTGCACGAGCAGAGCGGAGGAACGGAGGGACGGAAAGAGCTATGAAAGTGAAGCTCCACGTCATCTACCGGGTGTGGGAGGTTGACAGTTAACGGGCATCCGACCCGGACAATCACCGCTCGAGACGCTAAGCGGTCCACCTGAGCCCGGAGCGAAAGGCCAACACCGTTGGCACCCCGGCACTGCCCATTCGAGGCACGGACGCATCAGGCGGAACTCGAGCACCTCACCAGCTTCGGTTGGTGAGTCCGAAGCCAAACACGGCAAGGCCCCGGACAACCGGGGCCTTCGTGTTGGTGAGGGGTTGCCCTCTGTCCCTCTCGTGATGGCCGTTGACATGCGCAAAGGCGCTCTGATTAGCTACGCGGCCGAGACTGGAGGGAATCATGGCAGTGTTCGTGGTCGGGCTCATCGATGTACTGGACGACCAGAAGTACGGGGCCTACGCCTCGTCAGGCCCGCCTCTGGAGAATTACGGAGCGGAGGTGCTGGCCTACGATCTGTCGCCGGAGGTCATCGAGGGCTCATTGCGGCGGCAGCGGGTGGGGTTGGTGCGGTTCCCGAGCCGCGAGAAGTATCGCGAGTGGTACGAGTCGCCTGAATACCAGGCTGCGAGAAAGCACCGCGTGGGCGGCGGAGCGGACGTCGACATGATCCTCGTCGAAGGCCGGTAGCCCGTCCTCGCAGGCGTCCGACGAGCCACCCCGTAGTGTCTCTGGCGGAGAGGGTGGGATTCGAACCCACGAGAGACTTGCGCCCCTACACGCTTTCCAGGCGTGCCTGTTCGACCACTCCAGCACCTCTCCGTGGGTCGCCCGGTTATCGTAGCAAGCAGCCGCGCTGCGGGCGCGCCCGGTCCGGCCGGCGGTGTCTCAGCGCTTGCGACGGCGGTTGCGCGTCTTCTTTTCGAAGCGTACCCAGGCCTCGTCGTAGGCGACGCTCGCCTCGCGCCGGCCCTCGTCCAGCATGTCCTGGGCCGTGTCGCAGATTCCCAGATACAGGGCGCGCGCCCACCCGAACAGTCCGCGCTCCTCGGCGGCGTAACGAGGCTCGGCCTCGCGCTCGCCCGGGGCGGTCACTTCTTGCCCTTCTTGCGCCGGCGAATGCGGTCCGGCAGGTGCGTGATCGCACCGATGCCCCCGCGCACCCCGCGCACCACCGCATACACGCGGATGACCGGCGACACCACCGTCTCGCCCATGAACTCCGTGGTCCCGCGCAGGTTGTCCAGCGAGTCCTTGAGCGAGTCGACCGCCGGGGCCACGTTCTGCGTCAGCACGCGCCGCGCAGCCAGGGCCACCACCACGAGGATGATCAGCAGGATGACCAGCACGATGCCCGAGAGTACCCAGAACAGCGCCGTGAACACAATCAGGATGTCGCGCCAGTTGCTCCAGCTGTTCGGCGCGGCCCAGGAATCGGGTGTCACTTCGTTCGGGAAGATGTTTCCGTCGAAGTAGCCGTCCACGACCACGCTCAGGCCGAGGTAGAAGACGAGAAAGACGAGGGCCAGCGAGACAATCGTCGTGATGAAGCGCATGCGGCGACCCCCGGGGTTGCTCCGATACTAGGCGCAGGCCACCCGTCGGGCAATCCACCCCCTGCCTTTCGGGCGAATGTGCGCTGCCGCGCCCATCCCGGGGAAGTCAGCGTCGCTCATCGCCCTATCAGGGATTATCCTGATAACTCTGAAGGAAGTCGTCCACGAGAATGAGCGTTGGGCGAGGGTCAGGTGCAATCGAGGCGGCCCCGAAGGCAGCCGTGCATTCGCCTCCCGGCGTGGTGGCGGGCGCCGCTGCAGAATGGCGGCAAGGAGCAACTGCCAGTGCGCGGAGTGATCCTGGTCGTTGACGACGACGACCCGGTACGTGTCATGCTTGCCCGGCTCTTGCGGACGCAGGGCCACACCGTGCTGCAGGCTGCAAACGCCCTCGAAGCGCGCGCTGTCCTCGACAGGCAGCGTCCGGACGTCGTGATCAGCGACATCGTCATGCCGGGCGAATCGGGCATCGAGTTGCGGCGTGCCATCTCCCTCCAGTACCCCGGGCTTCCCGTCATCCTCATCTCTGGCTACAGCGCTGACGGGCCTGCCGAGTTTGCCTCGCGCACGCCGAACACCACGTTCCTGCAAAAGCCGTTCGCCGCCGACCACATGCTCGCGCTCATCCAGCAGACCATCGCCGAAAGCTACCCACCGGCGCCCGGGGACTAAGGCGCGGCCAGCCCCAGCGCGCCGATCGCGGCCAGGAGCACCCGCCCGTCCATCGCCCTCCCGAGCAGTTCGTCCAGGTACTGCAGGTCGAAGACCGCCCCCGGCTCCATCCCCGCTATGCCGGCAAGCGTCGCGGCGTATCGCTGGGCGAGCGGCTCCTCGGGCGACTCGTTCGTGTCCAGTCCGCCATAGGCGTTCGCGACCAGCTCGGCGAACGAGGTCACGGGCGAGGTGGTGCCCGGCAGCGCCTGCCGCACGCCCGGGCTCTGGAGCACCCCGACCGACTCCGGGACCTTCCGCCCGCTGTTGACCATCGCCACGGCGTCGACGTTGAGGTCGCGCGCGAGCGGGCTTCCGCCGCGTGCGAGGTCCGGCTCGGCCGCCACGATCTGTAGAAACAGGAACGTGTCGAAGGCCGTCGCCGCGATCTCCTCGAAGCGCCCCGCCTTCGCGTCGCAGTGGATCGCCTCGTGCGCGAGGATAGGCATCAGCCGTTCGATCGGCTCGCCCTCGATCGCCGGGCTCAGCGACACGACCCGGCTCCCGTCCTTCGTGAACGTGACGCGCGCGAACAGCTCCGGCGCCTCGGGCGGCGGCTGGAATGCGACCAGCGCCGCCGGTTTCCCCGTGCAGTTCTTGTCCGTCACGAGCGCGTCGATCGCCGGCTCCGCGAACGTGCCCGTCAGCGCCGCGAGCGCCGCCCGCGCTTTCGGCGACGACACGATGGAGGTGGGCATCGTGTCATACCGGGCGAGTGCAGCGGCTCGCACCTCGGCCGAGGACCCGCGCGCCTGCAGATGCCGGTCCAGGGCAAGGCGCATTGCTGCCGGGTCCCGGTCGTCGGCCGTGACCGGCGGCGACGTCCCTTTGTCGATCAGGCCCGCGCTCGTGATCTCGAGTGAGGTCGAGGCGAGGATCGCCGCCGCCGGCGAGATGTCGCTCTTCACCTCCACCGCGATGTCCCCTTCAGCGCCTTCCTGGAATGCCTTGCGCGCGATCTTGAGCGTGGTCCCCTGTGGCACGACGACGTCCACCGAAAGCGCGACCAGTCGGGGGTTGTCCTGGGCCTGCTCCGCCTCGCGCACGAGCACACGCTGGTCTGGCCCGCCAGCGACGCCCGGGATAGCAAGTTCGAAGAGTGAAGCGAACGGCACGTGCCGCGGCGCGAAGGTCGGAGTGCGGTCGAAACGCACGCTGACGGTCGAGGTCAGTTGCGGCGCCCCGTCGACTTCGTCGCGCTGTGCCCGGGCCTCAGCAACGCCGGGGATCGCGCCGGAAACGCTCCCTCCTCCACTGCAGGCCACGGCTGGCACCAGGCTCAGGAGCACCAGCACGAGGCACGCCGCCCTGGTGCTCACGGCCCGGTCATCCCTCAGCGCCCCTTGTAGTCGGGCTTGCGCTTTTCCGCGAAGGCGCGCGGGCCTTCCTTTGCGTCCTCCGTCGCCATCAAGCGGCCCAGGAGCACCGCCTCGTAGGCCAGGCCGTGGTCGAGCGGCATGTCCTGCCCGCGCACGATGGCCTCCTTCGCTGTGCGCACGGCCAGGGGCCCGCGCTCACAGATCACGTTCGCTATCTGGCGCGCCCGGTCCATCAGCTCTTCGCGCGGGACGATGTGCGAGACGAGCCCGAGGCGCAGCGCAGTCTCGGCGTCCATCTGCTCCGCTGTGAGGATCAGATAGTTCGCCCAGGCCTGCGGGATGGCTCGTGGGAGACGTTGCGTGCCGCCCGCGCCGGGCATGATGGCCCAGCGCACCTCCGGCAAACCGAAGCGCGCGTCGGGCGTGCAGATGCGGATGTCGCAGGTCAATGCCAGCTCCAGGCCGCCCGCCAGGCAATAGCCGTTAATGGCGGCGATGATCGGCTTGAAGATTGCCAGGTCCCTGGTGAAGCCGCCGAAAGGCACGGGTGGCCCCGCGAACTGGTTCTCCCCCTGTGCCGTCGCCACCAGGTCCATGCCCGTGGAAAACGCCTTCTCGCCCGTTCCCGTGAGGATGGCGACCCGCAGGTTCGGGTCGTCGCGGAAGTCCGTCCACGCGGCCAGCAATTCGCGTGAAGCCTGCGCGTTGATCGAGTTGAGTTGCGCCCCGCGGTTGATCGTGACCACCGCGACGGCGCCCTGCTTTTCGTAGATGATTGTTTCGAAGTCCATCCCCGGCATTCGTGCCCCCTGGTGCAACTGATTCGTGGGCCGTCAGCATACCGTCACGGTTGGAAGCGGTGCGAGCGGCCGCCGCATCCTGGAGCGCAAAGTCAAGCCCGACGGGACGGTCCGCGAGTACCCCTGCACCCTCGTCCATCGCGCCCCCGCCTTCGTGGTCGTGCGCTTCGTGATGGAACGTGGCGGCGAGATCTTCGGCACGCCCATCACCATCCCCCCCGGCTCGACCTCCGACGGCTGGTTCTGGAAAGCACGTCCCTACAACCTCTATCGCATGCGCGCGCCCGGCGGCCAGGTCCTCGCGCACCGCTTCGACGCCGTCTCCGCAGTGGAGATTCGCGACGACAGCGTCACCTACCGCGACCTCGTCCTCGACTGGTGGGTCTTCGATGGCAGTGCAATCGTCGAAGAAGACCGCGACGAGCTCGATGACCTCCTCGCGTCCGGCAAGCTGACCCGGCGCGACGCGCAGGCAGCCAACGACGCGGCCCGCGTTGTGCTCTCGCGCTACCGCCACATTCTCGACGAAGTCGCGGCTGTCGAGCGCAGGCTGGGCCTTGCCCCGTGACCGGAACCTCCCACCACCGTCTTTACAGGCGGGCTCGCAGTGCCAATACTGCCCGCCATGTGGCACTTCCTTCGCCGGATGTCGACCTTCTTCTTCGTCGGGTTCGTGATCGCGTTCGTGATTTACCTCTTCTTCTACCTCAGCGTTGGCGAAGTCGTCTGGGGCGTCATCACCGGGGCCGCGGCCGGACTCGCGCTCTGCGTGCTGGTGATCGTGCTCGAACGCCGCTTCCCCGACCGAGAGCCCACCGTCGGCAAGTAGCCGGGCAGCCGCCGTGAGCGCCGGCGGGGCGGCCTTGCGCGCGCGCTTCGGGGCGTTGCCTGACCATCGCCAGGGACTGCTGGCCGTCGTCGCAGCCGCCGTCCTCTGGAGCACCGGCGGTCTCTTCATCAAGTGGGTCTCGCTCGACGCATTTGGCGTCACGATGTGGCGCTCGCTGCTCGCCGGTACCACGATGGCGCTGCTCACACGCACCCGGCCCCCGCTCCCCTGGCGGGCAGACTGGCTCACCTGGAGCCTCGCGGTCAGCTATGCGCTCATGCTCGTGCTGTTCGTGAGCGCCACCAAGCTGACGACCGCCGCGAACGCGATCTTCCTCCAGTACACGGCGCCGCTCTACGTCCTCGCCTTCTCCACGTTCTTCCTTCGCGAAGTGGTCACGCGGGTCGACCTGGCCTGCGTGGCCGTCTCGTTCGGCGGGATGGCGCTGTTCTTTCTCGGGCGCCTCGACGCGAGCGACGTGGGCGGCAACGCCTGTGCGCTCGGCTCCGGCCTCGCCTTCGCGGTCTTTCTCACCCTGCTGCGCAGCCCGCGTTGCGGCCCGAAGACGCGCCCCCGCGCCATGGTGCTGGGCAACGGCCTCCTTGTCGCGGCCATGCTTGCCGTGAACCTCGGCCGCGCGGACCCGGCTCCCTTCACGCCGGGCGCTGCCGACGTGGCCGGCCTTCTCTTCCTCGGCGTGCTCCAGATCGGTCTCGCCTACGTCTTCTTCGGCTACGGGATCGCCCGCGTGCAGGCCCTGGAGGCGTCCCTCATCGGCATGCTCGAGCCGGTACTCAACCCGGTGTGGGTCTTCTTCTTCCTCGGAGAAACGCCCGGCTGGTGGGCCGTTGCCGGCGGCGCCGTGATCGTCGGTGCGGTCACCGCGCGCACCGCCCTCGCCGAGCGTGAACGAGGGCGCGCAGCGGCCGCCGCCGCCTTCGGCATCTTGGGCTCCGAGACGTGAGCGGAGCGCTCATCTCCCGCGAGCGCCTCCTCGAGGTCTACGGCTCGCTCGAAACCATGCACGCCTGGCGAGGCTGGCACTGGTGGCCCGACGCCGACCCCTTCGAGGTCATCGTCGGAGCCATCCTCGTGCAGAACACGGCGTGGACGAACGTCGAGCGTGCGTTGTCCCGCCTGCGCGAAGCCGATGTCCTGGCCCCCGCGGCAATGGCTGCCCTCGCCGACTCCACCCTCGAAGAGCTCGTGCGGCCCAGCGGCCAGTACCGCCAGAAAGCACGCAAGCTCCGCGCCTTCCTCGCGTTGAGCGAAGCCAGCGGCGGACTCGACCAGCTCCTCGCCCTGCCGCCGGACGAGCTGCGGCGCGTCCTCCTGGCCACCTGGGGCATCGGCCCCGAGACGGCTGACTGCGTCGTCGTCTATGCCGCGCGGCAACCCGCGTTCGTCGTTGACGCGTACACCGCCCGCGTCTTCAGCCGGCTCGGCCTCGGCCCGGGCGAGACCGCCGGCTACGACGCATGGCAGGCGCTCTTCACCACCCACCTCGAACCCGACCGCGACTTCTGGGCCCGCTATCACGCCCTCGTCGTGATGCATGCAAAGCACCTCTGCCGGAAGTCCCGCCCGCTCTGCAGCGAGTGCTCGTTGCGTGACGTCTGCTTGTGGCCGGGCGCAGCCGGTTGACAGCGCTGCAAGCTCCCTGCCAGGTGGGGTTGCCGTACGCCCGTCCAACTCGTCGCTGACGCCAATCCCCCGGCGTTTGCCGCCGCCGCTCGCTCACTCGACAATCACGACGGCCCGGGACTCCGCCCGGTCACGCCCCAGCGGGATGGCACGTGGACGACCCCTACGCCGTTGACGCCGAATTCTACGACCTCGTGCACGAGCACCACCGGGAGGACGTCGGCCTCTGGCTCTCCTTCGCCGGGCGCACTGATCACCCTGTCCTCGAAGTGGGCACCGGCACCGGCCGCATCGCGCGCGCTCTGTCGTTGGCGGGGCACACCGTCACAGCGATAGACCCGTCGGCCGCAATGCTCGCCGTCGCCGAGCAGCGGGCCCTCGAGGAAGGCGCCGACGTCACCTTCCTCCTCGGGACTGCCACAGAAATCGGCTTCGAGCCTGGCCAGTTCGGTTTCGTGCTCGTCCCGGCGGACGTCTTCCTCTACTGCCAGGACGGCGAGGAGCAGGTCGCCACCCTCGCCGCGCTCGTCGAAGCCATGCACTTCAACGCCACCCTCGTGCTCGACCTTCCCGGCCCTGCGATGGCGCTCGACCCTGCGACCAACGGCCAGCTCCTCCTTACCTGGAGCGGCGACGGTCCGGACGGCGCGCCGCTCGACGTCTGGCAGGTGCACGAAGACGACCTCGCCGAGCAGACCCGCTGGCTCCGCGTGACCTACGAGCGCACCGGGCCGGGTGGCGCTGTCCTCCGCAGCTGCTCCGAGCACCGCCTGCGGTACCTCTACCGCTTCGAAACGGAATACCTGTTGCAGATCTCCGGCCTCGTGCCCGCCGGCCTCTACGGCGACTACGACCTCGGCCCATTGACCGGTGACAGCGCGCGCATGATTGTGGTCGCCCGGAGGGCCAACGGATGACGGCTCGCATCGTGGTCGACGCCATGGGAGGGGATCAGGCCCCCCAGGAAATTGTCGCGGGCGCGCTCATGGCGAGTGGCGGCCTTGGCGTCGACCTCACGCTTGTCGGCCAGGCGGAGGCAATCCACCAGGAGCTCAAGGGCACCGGCGCAGTGCATGGCCTCCACATCATCGACGCGCGCGACGTCATTGAGATGGAGGAGCACCCCACGGAGGCGGTCCGCGCCAAGCCCGGGGCCTCCATCAACGTCGGACTGCGGCTCGTCAAGGCCGGCGAGGCCGACGGCTTCGTCACCGCCGGCAACACGGGTGCATCCATGGCTGCCGCCTTGCTCACCCTCGGGCGAGTGCGAGGCATCGGGCGCCCCGCGCTCGCGACGATCTTCGCCACTGGCAGCGGCGGTCAAACCATCCTGCTCGACGTCGGGGCCAACGCGGACTGCCGCCCCATCCACCTCTTGCAGTTCGCCTTCATGGGAGCCGCCTACGTGCAGCGCATGTTCGGGGTCGAAAACCCGCGCGTGGCCCTGCTCTCCATTGGCGAGGAAGACACGAAAGGCAACCAGCTCACGCTGGAAGCGCACGAGGCCCTGCGGAACAGCCGCCTGAACTTCGCCGGCAACGTCGAAGCCAACGACCTGCTTCGCGGCGCCGCCGACGTTGTCGTGACCGACGGGTTCACCGGCAACGTCGTCCTGAAGACCGCCGAGGGCGTGGCCGAGATGCTCTTCCAGGAAGTACGCAAGGCTGTGGAGCTCACCCCCTGGAACCGGGCCGCCGGCCTCATCCTTTACTCTGAGTTGCGCAAGACCCGCCGGCGGCTCGACTACGCCGAGTACGGCGGCGCCCAGCTCCTCGGCGTGGAGGGCGTGACGGTCATCGCCCACGGCCGTTCGAATGCGCGGGCGGTCTTCAACGCCATCCGCGCCGCCCGCGACGCAGTTGATCGCGGCGTGATGGACGTCATCCGCGACGTCGCGCGCGAGATTCCCGCGCGTCAGAAGGCCGGCGGGGCCGAGGATACCGGCGACTGAGAGCCTGCGAAGGACCGTTGGCGCGAAGGTCCCCGGGCTGCGAAGTGTCGCGCCCTATACACTTCTCCCCGTTGTATTGTCGAGTTATAGTTGCGCCATGCCCCTACAGGGGAGTTGGGTCGAGATCTGGCTCTGTCGCTACTGTCAGCCCGGTGACCATGAGTTTTCACCGGCCCGCAACGGCGTGATTGTCTGTAGCCGCTGCAAGAAGGAAGAGCTCGCGAGCGGTGGCACCTGCATGGTGTGCGGCATCCCTGGAGAGTTCCGTGCCCGCCTTCACCACGTCGGCGGCGCTGACAGCCTCGTCGGCCGCCTCTGCGGCCCCTGCCGCGACGACTTCCGCGACCGCCGTTCGATAGGCGGCTGGACCATCGCCGAGGCCAGCTGACCGGCCTTGCTCAGATGGTCTCGTGTCCTCCGGCCACTGAACGCGCGCGTTGGTGGTGCGGCCAAGCGAGCGCAGCGACCACTTGCACCACGGCCAGTGCGACACCTCCGAACACCACGAAGTCCCCTGGACTGTAGATGTTCGTGCCGTAGAGCGGCACCGTGATCACGTAACGGTCCGTGAGCGCCTCGAGTTCGATGTCCGCGCGCCGCAGCACGATGTCCTTGGAGTTGCCCACCTGGTGTCCGATCGTCTCCTCGCTCACTCGCGGGAATGCCCCGGATTCCGCGACCGTCTCGTAGGCCACTGGCATCAGACCGCCATGCATCGCCATGGGGATGAAATTGAGCGTGATCCCGGCCGCGATCGCCCACGCGCCAAAGTAGCGCCGCAGGCAGAGCGCAAGGCCGATCAGCAGCAGCGTCGTCGTAAAGAAGACGGCGCGCCGGAAGTCCCCCGCGACTCCCTCCCGCCCGAGGTGGGAGATGCCCACCTCCTGCGCCAGGTAGAGCGCTGCCGCCGCCCCCAGTGAAATGACTTCGCCCGCGCCGGGGGAGGTGGCGCGGGCGAAGAAGCGGTTTCCGCTGTCCACGAGTCCGGTTAGCCGCCGGCCCGGCCTACCAGTGCTCGAACGGGGCGGCGCCGGCGAACGCGATGACAGCCAGCGAAGCGAGGGCGACGATTGCGGTGACGAGACGTGCCTTCATGGTTTTGAGATACCTCCCATGCCTTGATTCTTGGCTGCCGGGAAGATAGCCCACGGGTTCTCACGAAACTCTCACGGCTTCGCACACCCCGAGGAAAAAGCAGAAATCCGTAGAGGGAGGGCCGATTTGTGCGCCAACCGGGCGCAGGGGTGCCCGGCAGCGCCGGGAACTTAGACAGCGACCCCGGCCGCAATGCGCCTGCGGAGTTCCCTGAACCGGTCGGGCAGATCGACACCCACCCGTTCTCTGAGTTCCCCGGCAAACGTGTCGAGGAAGCTCAACGCCGCGGCCGGGCGCCCCGCCTGGGCGCGGTAGCTGGCGAGATGGTACGCCGCGTCTTCGTCAGCGCCGTCCAGCTCCAGCAGGCGCTCCATACACCCGGCCGCCCCTTCATAGTCCCCCCGGCCCGCAAAGTATCCGGCCAGTGTCGAGAGCGCCTCTTGCGCGTGCGTCTCCTCGCGCCGGCGCAGTGCCTCCGCCCACTCGGAATAGAACGCCTCGGCAAACGGGCCCCGGTACAGCTCCAGCGCCTCGCGATAGGCGCGCGCGCGCTCTTCGGACCCCGCCGGCCGTGTTGCGGCCGCGGCGAGCAACGCCTCGAACTGTTCGACATCCCATTCGAACTCGCCTTCGGGGTTCAGCATGTAATTGCCGTCGCTCTTGATCACGCTCTCCCGGTAGAGCGCCTTCCGCACGCGGTGCAGATTCGAATGGAAGGCGCTGTTGCAACGTGCCGGGTCCGTGTCGGGGAAGAGCTGGTCGAACGCCTGCTCCTTGCTCAGCCCTTGGCGGTGCGCGAGGAACAGGAAGAACAGTTCCTTTGCCCTCGCGCTTTCCCACGCCTCGTCGTCCACATCACGGCCGCCGACCGCCACGTGCATCCTTCCGAGGCTCCGGGCCGCGACTTTCGGGTGTCGCGTCGCTGTCTCGCTGGCGGGTGCGTCCGCCTTCCCAAACGTGTGGTGCTCCAGTAGTTCTCTGAATGGGATCCCCAGCACCCCGCGGGCCACAGCCCACTGCGCGAACATCGGCTGCTCGCGCACCGCCGGCAGCAACGCGCCGAGCATCCAGGGTTCGCTCACGAGCGGCGCGAGCCGTTCCAGCGCCGCCTGGGCCTCTGTACGGCGGCCGGCTCGGAACTGGCAGAGTGAGAGCCGGTAATACGCCTGCCGGAGGGGAGCTGCCGCGTTGATCGACTCGAACAGCCCGGCCGCCTCACGCGCCGCCGCGACTGCCCCGCTGTGGTCGCTCGCGCCCGAGCAGATCGCGGCCCGCGCGAGCCTGACCATGCCCACGTCGTACGGGTTGCCCAGCGTGTCGACGATCCACCCCGCCCGCTCCACGAAGTAGTCCGCCTGCTGAATGTCGCCCAGCCCCAGGAAGCAGAGCGCGAGCCCCGTGATGGAAAGGGCGGAGAGCGATTCGTCGGTCACGTCTTCTGAGCAGATGCGGATGGCTTCTTCGTACTGCTCCCGCGCCGCCTGGTAGTTTCCCAGCGCGAACTGGCCGTCCGCCAGCGAGGCTGTCGCGTAGGCCACGTGTCGCGAGTTCTCGTTCGTGCGTCCCTCCTCCACCGCCTCGGAGAGCACGGGTACCGCGCTCTGGAAATCTCCCACCGAAAGGTAGCCGCAGCCAAGGTTGTTCAACACCCACGCGAGATTCGACGAGCCTCCACGTTCGCGCCAACCGCGGGCGGCGGCGACGAGTTCCGCGATTGCCGCCGGGGAGTCCCCGCGCATCGCCAGGAGTTGGCCCAGCGTCGAGCGCGCCAGCAACTCCAGCGTGCCCGCGTTCGCCGCTCGGGCCCCCGCCATGCAATCCCGCAAAAGCACCTCTGCGCGGTTGAAATCCGAAGCCACGGAGAGCACGTAATGCGCCTCGTGATAGGCAACTTCCGCACGCAGTCCGTCGTCGCCTCCCGCCCCAATAGCGCGAATCTCGCTGAAGACGTCCTCCAACTCTTCGGGACGTGCGAGTAACCGCAGGGCCCGGTGGCGGGCCAGCAGAGCATGCAGATGCGCCGCGGGCGGACCGTCAGAGTCGTCCAGGCTCAGCGCCGCATTGTCCAGCGCTTCGCCGGGCCGGCCGGTGTGCGCCAGGACCCGGGCGCGCATGGCGCGCAGCAGCGGCTTCGCCCGCAGGTCCTCTAGCGGGACACCGCGGTATCCCCGCTCGAGCAGCGCAAACGAGCCGTGCAGCAGCAACTCCCGGCAGTTGCGCTCGAGGAGGCCGCACACCACCCCGGGCGCCTCAGCCTCCAGGGCGACTTCTATGGCGTCGGCCACCTGGTCGCGCTGTTCGAGGTAACCGGCCACCCGGTCCGCAGTCTCGATCGACTCCCCGGGCATCTCCCGGCGGAACTCCTTCAGCACGAAGCGCCGGAACAGCGGATTGAGCCGGACAGTGCCGTCTTCCAGCATCTCGAAGAGGAAGTCGTGGCGGTCCAGCCAGCGTGCCGTGCGTTCCCACGCATCCCGGCCCATCAACGCGCGCCCCAGTGCCGGATCAGCGACCCCGGCGACGGACAGGCGCCGCACGTGCGGCCGTATGCTTTCGGGCACCGCCGCCCAGATCTGTGACGTCAGGTACTCCTCCCAGCTCCCCCCGCCCTGGCGCGCCACCGCCCCGTCCAGCGGGACGGTGCCTGCAAGCACCGCCATCACGGCCGCCGGCCATCCGCCGGTCGCTGCATGCACTTCCTCAGCGGTGAAGCGCGAGTCTTTCACCAGCAAGCGGACATCTTCCAGGCTGAAGGCAAGGTCCCCGCTGTCGAGCACGACAGCCTCGCCCGTAGCGACGCGCGTGTCGACCAGCGTCAACGGGGCGGGCGCCCGCCCGGAGAGGATGACCTCTCCACTCTCCGGCAGAGACTGGATCAGCCAGCCCAGGAGCTCTGCCGTCTCCAGCGCGTCGGCGAGCTCGTGCACGTTGTCGATGATCAGCAGCAACGGATGCGGCGAGCCTGCGTCCTCTGCGCGCAGGGCGCTGCCGACGAACGCCTTCAGGTCGTCCGGCTTGTCCGCCGTAGCGGGCCGCTCATTCGCCGTGACCCTGTGGATCGCCCGGCTCAGCTGGGCGGCAAACACTTCCGGCGAGTTACAGCTGCTGTCGAGCGTCAGCCAGCGCACCGCAAACCCGGACTCCGAGGCTTCGCGCGCAAAGGCGGAAAGCAGCGCCGTCTTGCCAAAGCCCGCCGGAGCATGCAAGAGCGTCAGACCATTGCCGATTGCAGCATGCAGCCGGCTCGTGAGGCGCGGGCGTTCTAGCATAAACCGCCGCTGCCTCGGGATGGCAAACCTTCCGCTCGCTTCGTCGCCCATGAACGTCCCTCATGCGCATCCTACGCCCGCAGCCGAGGGCGCCGCCATTAGGGGTTTATCCCGATATTTCGCCAGTACAGTCCGACGCAGCAGCGCCGCCGGACGCTCGCCGATCAGCCCATAGTTTGCACATGTTCCGGGAGGATCCGGTAGATCACACGCCTCGAGCTCGGGTCGTGGTACGGGTAGCGGTCCACGCCCATGTACCGCTTCGCCAGCGCGTCGATGTGAGCGTCCGCGCCTTCGGTCGTCCGGCCCGCGACCTTGCCCCGCACCTGCAGGTAGCGGTACGGGTTCTCGCCGTCGATCACGGAAAGTGCCACCCGGCCGTCGCGGTCGAGGTTCCGCGTCTTGGTGCGCCCCTCGGCCGTGTTCATGAGCACGTACTCACCGTCGAAGTCGATCCACACCGGGGTCGACTGCGGCGATCCGTCCTTCATCAGCGTCGCGACGTGCGCAAAGTTCTTTCCCGTGAGAAGGCCGCGGTGGGATTCCGGGATCTGAGCCGTCATCGGTGTGCCCCTTTTCGTTGCATGTGCAACTGAACGTATTCCACGAAACCCGCCCCGGCAACCCGCCGCGCCCCCGCGACGGCCGAACGGTACGCTCTGCCGGGCCATCCGGCCCTCGCACATGCCGCCGGGCCCGCGGAGACTCTCCGTAGCCGCCCCTGTTGGGAAGGTATAGTTCGCACCAACTGAGATAAAAAGGCTTGACTCTCCAAATTAGTTAGGCAAGACTAACTCAGCCGGGAGCACCTGGGAGACGACCGTGGCCTTCTCCTTCCTCGTGACGTTGCGCGAAGGCGTGGAAATGGCGCTCATCGTCGCCATCCTCCTCGGCTATCTGCGCTCCGTGGGCGGGCGCCGCCACTTCCGCGCTGTCTGGTCGGGAGTCGCCCTCGCCGCCGCCATCTGCGTCGCCATTGGCGCAGGCCTCGAAGTGGCTTCGAAAGAGCTCGACAAACGCGCCGTCGAAGCCTTCGAAGGCTTCACGATGATCTTCGCCGTCGTCCTGCTCACCGGCATGGCCTTCTGGATGAAGCGCCAGGCTGCCGGCATCTCCGCGGAGTTGCGTGCCCACGTCGACGACGCCATTCACCGCGGTTCCGTCACCGCCATCGTCCTCCTCGCCGCGAGCTCCGTGGGCCGGGAGGGCCTCGAAACGACGCTCTTCCTCTTCGCTGGCTCAACCAACGCGACCTCCGGGTTCGACTTCGTCCTCGGCGGCATTCTCGGCTTCCTGCTCGCCGCGCTCGTGGGCGTCCTCATCTACCACGGCAGCCGGCGCTTCCCGCTCAAGGCCTTCTTCCAGGTTTCGGGCGTGGCTGTGCTCATCCTCGCTGCCGGGCTGTTGGCCAACTCCGTCGTCAAGCTCTACGAAGCTGCGATCATCACCAACCTCGGCGACCGGCCCTGGGACACCGACAGCGTTGTTTCCATCACGTCGAACCTCGGGAAGTTCTTGAGCACCCTCCTCGGCTACGACTCAGCGCCCTCGACGCTCCAGATCGTCCTCTACTGGGGGTATCTGTTGGTCGCCGTCTCGGCTTTCCTCTTCCTCCCGGCAGGCCGCCGCAACCCACGGCCGGCCCCTGCGATGCTCCCTGAATCCAGCAGTCCGCCAGGCGGCTAGCCCGCCGTCCAGCCACGCCCGTCCGGAGGTTCACCCCATGACTCGACTCGTTGTCTGTGCTGCCTTCCTCGCCCTCGTGGGTGCCCTCACGGCTGCCTGCGACGACGGTGGCGGCAACCGCCGCGTCATCAGGGTCACCCAGACGGACGCCGGCTGCTCGCCTGCCAGCATAGCCCTTCAGCCGGGTGAAAAGGTCCGTTTCGAGATCAAGAACGACGGCGGCGACGACCGTGAGGTGGAAGGCGTCGAGGGCACGAACCTCGACGAAGTCCTCGTCCCGTCAGGTCGCACGCGCAACGTCGACTACACGGCGCCATCCCGCGGAGGGACGCAGAAAATCAAGTGCTACACGCCGGGCGGCAACAGCACGATCATCGAACTCGAGGTCAGCGGCCCCGCCGCTGCGTCCTCGGGCGCCTCGGCGCCCGGGGAGAACGGCGGCCAAGTCCGCATCACGACCGGGACGCCCCCCGAGGCGATCTCGGTAGACCTGACCACGTTCAAGGTCACCTCAGACCGTGCGGCCGTACGCCCCGGGCCGGTCAGGTTCACCGCGCACAACGTCGACCCCACGTCGGCGGTGCACGAGCTCGCCGTGCTGCGCGCAAAGCCGGGCGGCGGCTACCAGAACATGGGCGAGGTCGAGGACATCGAGCCCCTGAAGTCCGGCGAAGTCGTGCTCGACCTGCCGGCCGGGAAGTACCTGCTCGCCTGCCTCATCGCTCCCGGCGAGCACGGCAGTACGACGGACCACTTTTCGGAAGGGATGCAGCTGGACTTCACGGTCAGTTAGCACGCCGGTTCGGTCGCCCTAAGCGTTCCCAGAGGCGACGGAAGCGGGCCCGAGACGCAGTTCAGTGCGCCCGCGGCAGACCCTCCGAGGCCGTCCACACGTCGCCGAGCACCTTCGCCCGCAGCGCACCGTCGACCCATTCCGGGCGGTACTGGTCCGCGATGGCGTACGGCAGCAACCGCACTGCCGCGAGCCGCTTGCCCAGGAAGTCCGCCTCGAGCACGTATCCCTGTGTCTGCTCCGGCGTCTTGTGCTGGTCGAAGATGAAGTTCCCGAGGGCGTAGGCGATGAACGTCCCACCCCGCACCTCGGCCCCTTGCACCCAGTGCGCCTGGTTGCCGACGACGAGGTCGGCGCCGGCCTCCGCGGCGGCACGGAGGCCCTTGATGCTGCGCTCGCTCGGCTCGTGCGTGTCCTCCGTCCCGCTCTGTATCTGCACGATGACGACGTCCACCTGCTGCTTCAGCGCCCGGATGCGCTCCTGCAGCCGCGTGACCCCGAGCATGGAGGCGGGCTTGTAGAAGGCGGGCTCTTGCGGCGGCGTGCTCTTCTCGTCCGCGTAGCTGTCGTCCAGGGGCGCTGTGCCGGCGCTCGTGGCGGTGGCCTCCAGGTCTTCGGCGGCGATGTCGTCGAAACCCAACACGCCGAACGTCATGCCGCCCACGTCGAAGATCACGGGCGCCAGCGACTCCTCCAGGTTCTTGCCCCCGCCCGCCGTCTTGATCCCTGCCTGCGCCAGCAGCTCGAGCGTGCGCAGGAACGCGCGGTCGCCGCAGAAGGCCTCGCCGCAGTCGAATACGTGGTTGGTTGCGACCGTCACCTCGTCGATCCCGCCGAGCGTGAGCGTCTCGACCACCTGCGGCGGCGAGGTGAGGTTCGTGATGTCCACGCAACCGTAGGGCGTTCCGATGTCCTGGATACTGCCATCAAGCGACCCCAGCGCGAGGTCAGCACCCGCGAGATACTCGCCGACGGAGTTCCGCAGGGGCGCGCCCCAGTCGCCCAGCGCCCGAATCTTCGCCAGTGTGCAGCGTGACATCAGGATGTCGCCCGTCGCCACGACGCGTGTCACCTTCGGCGTCGCAATCGCTGCCTGTGCCGCGATCCCTGGCGCTGCCGCGCGACCGCGCTCCGTCAGGCCCGTGACGGTCATTCTCTCGGCGTAGCGCCAGGCGGCGGCCTCGCCCTGACCGCGCAGCAGGTCTACGTCGTCGACGGTGAGCGGCGAGAGCGCCGGACCCAGTTCGTCGATTGGCACGAAGGTGATGATCGACGCTGCCTTCGGGTCCGCGGCTTCCGCCCGCAAGGCTTCGTAGCTCTCGAAGACCTTCACGGGAGGTGCCCCCGCCAGCCGCGTGACCGCTTCGACGTCGGGCGCCGCGGCGGCAAGAACGGTCGTCAACCCAAGTCCGCCGGCCGCCGCGGGCGCCAGGCTCCCGTCGAGCAACCCGGCCAACTGCGCGCTCGTGACTGACTCCAGTCCCGCGTGCAGCGACACCACGGGCAGGAACCAGCGGACCGGGATGCCGTCCACGGTGCTCTCTTCGAAGACCACGTCGGCCGGGTGTCCGGCGTCCTCCGGCGCCAGTGGGCCCGTGTCCACGCCTGCCGGCAGATTGCCCCGGTATCGGAGAAGGCCGTCGGCAGTGAGGGCCGTAGCGCCGGGCCCGCTGACGGGGTCTTGCGTGGGGGTCGCCGCTGGTGGCTGCGCGTCCTCCGTGGCGTTCTCCACCGCTGCGCCCAGGGCGGCAAGGCTCGTGGCGAGCGCCGCCGCCGAAAGCACGAGTGCCGGCAGCCATGGACTTCGGGGCCGCGGAGCGCCCGCTGTCATCGCGCCCATCGTCATGCGTGACGCGACAGCAGGTCAACAAACGCTGACGGCGTCCGTCTCAGCTCGCGGCGGCGTACCACTTCTCCGGCGTGCCCGAAGCGCTCTCGATGAACGAGAACGCGCGCTCGAGGACCCGGTCAATGCCGCCGCAGGCCGCCTCGACTTCGTCCAGGCGTACCGGGAGCTCGGCGGGCTCGCCGTCCAGGTCGTAGCCGCAATACAGGCCGTAGTGGAGGACGAAGGCGTTCGCCACCGCGACCACCCCGGCCACGCCGTCCTTCGCCGGCGTGAGCGCCGTGTCGTGGTGGCAGGCAACGGCGTCGGCCAGGTGGCCAGGGAACTTCCAGAGCTCTCCAAGAGCGCGGCCCAACTCGTCGTGCCGGTAGCCCGTCGTGTGCATCTCCGCCTCGCCCAATGTGCACTCGCCCGCCCGCGCCATCACCACGGCCGCGCGGAACTGGTCCGGCATCGCCTGGCGGAGCACCAGTCGCCCAATGTCGTGCAGGATGCCTGCGGTGAAGGCGTCCTCGGGCTTGCTTGCGCGCGTCTTCTTCGCCAGCAGCTCGGCGGCGATCGCGACCGCCACCGAATGGCCCCAGAACAGGTCGAGGTCGAAGACGTCGTCTCGTCGCGGCCCCTTGAACGAGTTCAGGATGCTCGCTCCCACCGCCACCTGCCGCACCTGCTTGAACCCGAGCACCAGCACCGCCTCTCGCACGGTGCTCACGCGCCGCGCGAACCCGTAGTACGCCCCGTTGCTGATCTTGATGAGCTTCGCCGTCAGCGCCTGGTCTGCGCTCAGTACCTGGGCCAACTCGAGTGCGCTCGTCTTGTCGTCGTCGGCCATCGCCATAACGCGCGCAGCCACAGCCGGCAGTGGGGGAAGGTCGTCGATCGTTGCCAGCAGTGCATGCGGGTCCTTGGTCACGCGAAGATCATCGGCGTACGGCGCCCGATCTAAACCACCCTCAGAGATTTCGCTCCCCGGCTGGCCGCCGCCGGAGCGTTCCCGTGGCCAGCAGCACGACCAGCCCCAGTGCCGCCAGCCCCGACGCTCCCGCGCCCAGGAAGAACGGCGCCCGCACCGACACCTGGTCCCAGAGCAGCCCGGCCGTGACGCTCGCCACAAGCGCCGCCAGCCCCGCGCTGCCCTGGTAGATCCCGAGGGCACTCGACCGTGCGGACTTCGGCGCAAGGTCCGCCACCAACGCCTTGCTCACCCCGTCCGTGAGGGCGATGTATGCGCCGTACACCGCGAACAGCGGCCAGACGGCCGTGTCGCTGTCGACCGCCGCGAATCCCAGGTAGACGCCCCCGAAAATCAGGTACCCCGCCAGCAAGAGCGCCCCGCGCGGCACCCGGTCGGAGACGATGCCTGCCGGCAGCGACATCGCTGCGTACACGACGTTGTAGGCCACATAGGCGAGCACCACCAGGGTCGTGCTCAACCCGAGGTCCTTCGAGCGCAGGATGAGAAAGGCGTCGGACGAGTTGCCCAGCATGAAGACGACCGTTGTCCCCAGCAGCAGGTAGAACGCCACCGGTAATTCCGCCCGGACGGTTGCTTGCGAAGCGGGCTTCGGGTCTGGTTTGTGCTCGGGGAGCCAGCGCAGCACGAGCACGCTCAGGATTCCCGGGACCACCGCGATAAGGATGATGAGCCGCAGCCGCTCGTCCAGGAGCTGGAGCAGCACCAGCCCCAGCAGCGGGCCGCACACGGCTCCCAGCGTGTCCATTGAGCGGTGCAGGCCAAAGACCCGGCCGCGATAGCGGTCCTCGCTGAAGTCCACCAGGAGCGCGTCGCGTGGGGCCGTGCGTACCCCCTTGCCGAAGCGGTCGATCGAGCGCCCCACCACGGCCAGCCCCCAGGCCGGGGCCACGGCCAGCACAGCCTTGCCCACTGCCCCGAGCGCGTAGCCCGCGACCACGAACGGCTTGCGCCGCGCCAGCGCGTCCGACCACCCGCCGCTGATCAGCTTCGTGACGTTCGCAACACCTTCGGCGACGCCCTCGACCACACCCACGGCCACAGCAGGTGCTCCCAGCGTGCCCGTGATGAACAACGGGATGATCGGGTACACCATCTCGCCCGACAGGTCGGCGAGGAACGAGACAACACTCAGCGTCCACACCGGGCGAGTGATGCCGGCCAATCGCGGGAAAGCCATCGACGGGAGTCTACAGGCCAATCGCCCTTCGCCCGAGTGCTGCACCTCGCTTGACGCCCCGTCGTACAGTGGCGGCGACAGGAGGGAACCATCCATGGGTGAAAAAGAGGCCGGCGCCCCCGCAGACGCCGCCGCCCGCCAGACACCTTCCACGAGCTTTGGCTCGATGGCGCGTGAGGCCAGCACCGGCAAGGCCACGGGACGCGTCGCTGGCGGCGACGCCGACGGCGACGGATTCGCGATCAACGACCCCGGCGTCGAGCGCAAGGCGAGCGGCGGCCACGCCTCCGACGGCTCCGGCATCGCTATCGGCGACCCCGGCGTCAACGGCTAGTGCTCCCTGCCGGGCCGGCGGAGCTGAGCGACGCGTTCGCGCGTTCCCTTGGCGGTCCTCCCGCTGAGCCCGGCCCCGCCGACCTTCTCGGGCTAGAGCACGAATACTCGGTGTTCGCGGGCGGACGTCCGCTCGATTTCCGGGACCTTATCCACGCGCTCCCAATCGACGGCCTGCGCCTCGACCCCGGCGACGTCCACGCGTACCGCTGCCGGACCGGTCTCGCGCTCACCGCCGACGGCGCCGAGGCGGAGATCGCCACGCCGCCCTTGCCGCTGCGCCGGGGCTTCGCGCACGAAATCCAGCGCTGGGCCGACGGCGGCCGAGAGCAGTTGACGGCCCTGCTCCCGCCCGGCACTTCGCTCACGGGCTTTTCCACCCACATCAGCGTTGCCCTGCCCACCGGCAGCGAAGACGCCGTTGCCGCGCTCTACGCCTCCACCTTCGCCCCGGCTTTTGCGCTGCTCATCGAAGCGCCCTCCTCACAGGGCGTCTATGTGCGGCCGCGTCCTGGCCGGCTCGAGCTCTGTGGCGAATTCGCTTCAGGCCCCCGCCTGGGCGCCGTCGCCGCCTTCGCCGCTGGCAGCACCCGCGCCTGCGCCTCCGCCGTTGCGGGCGAAACTCCGCCCACCTCCCTCCCACCGGCCATCCGCCTGCACACGCTCCCCGGCGTCGAACGCTATGGCCTGCGCGTCCGCCGCGGGGCGCCGGGCTTCGACTACTACGCCGCCGGCCGCGCCGCGCGGCTCCCCAGGGTATCCGGCGGCACGATCAGCGGGGGCGAAGCCCTCGCCCTTGCCTGGGCCACGGCCCGCGCCACGCTCCCTCGACGCTGCGCCAGCCGTTCAGACCTCGAGGTCGCGGACGCGATCGTCGACGGCCGCCTGCCGCTCGGCGTCGAGGGCGCAACGGACGACTCCCCGGTCCGCGGCGCGGCCATCCCGGAGTCGCTGCTCGGCCAGGTGGTGCGGGCCGTCTCGCGCCCCGGCTTCGACGTGCTTCCGCTCGCGGCCACGTGGGACTTCACACTCTTTGCACTGCGCGGGCCCTCGCGCGACGCCGTCGCCTCGGTGCCCCGCCAGGCGCTGCCGGCGTTCCTCCAGGAGGTCCGCCGGGGCGCCCTCGACGGCGTGCTCTCGGCGTACCTTGCCCGGCCGCCGTCTGGCCGCGTCCTCGACGCGCGCCCGCTCGCGCTCGTCCCCGCGCTGTACGACGCACTCGGCGACCCGTCGGTGCTCCTGCCCGAGGAGCGCCCCGTATCCGTGACCACGTCCGAGGGGCCGGCCGGTCCCGATGCGCTCGCGGCTCCTCGCGCCGGCAAGACATCGCGCGGCCGGACAGGCAAGTTCTCGCCTGCCCCTCTGGGGACCGCGCGTCCCGGGAAAGCGCCGCCCGGACGGGTTGGCAAGGTTGTGGTCTTCCCACCGCCCGTCAGCGTGGGGCGGACTCCTCCCGTGACACCGCCGCTCCCTGTACCCACCCGGCCGCAGGAGTCGCCACCACCGCACGAGGCGCCGCCAGGCCGCGGCGTGCCGGTGTGGGCCGTAGCAGCCGTCCTCGGCGCCGTCGCCGTGGTGGGCGCAATCATCGCCGGAGTCCTGGTGCTGGGAGGAGACGACAGCAACAACGGCGGGGCAGCATCGCCGACGCCCTCCGCTACGATCGCGCCAGCGATCACGACCCCCATCCCGCCGTCGCCAACGTCCACACCCAGCTCGACGCCGCGCCCCACCGAGACCCAACGCCCGGGCCAGACACCCGCGACACCCACGTCCACACCCACAGCCAGCCCGACCGTGCGCCCCACCGAGACCAGACCGGCCTTCACCGCGACGCCCGCTTGCACGCCGGTCCCCGGCACCACGAACTGCGAGACCCCGACCGCGCCCCCCACGCCCACGGGCACAGCCACGCCCCGTCCAGTCGACACTCCGCCGCCCACCAAGTCGCCGCCGCCAACCTCGACGCCCGCGGCCACGGCCACGGCCACGGCTACGCCGACGCCCGGCTGCACGCCCGTTTCGGGTGCAAAACCCTGCCCGCCCTCCACGACCTGAGCGGGCCCGGCAACGGCCGTAGGCGCGCTTCCTACCGCATGCCAGCGGCGCCCTGTACCCTTGCGCGCATGACCACGAAACCACGCACCGAGACCGTCGTCGGCAGCTTCAACCGCATCCTCGAACCCGACTCGCCCTGGGCGCAGGCCGGCTTCGAGCTCCCCGGCGGCCAGTCCTGGGAGTACAAAGAACCGGACGCCATGGTCCTGGTGAAGAACGGCTGGCTACAGGTCTCGGCCGTGCCCTACACGCGCGGCAACGACCACGTCCAGATCCTCGACAACGCCAAGCACATGTACTTCTCGAAGGAACGTTTTACCGTCCCCGAAGGCGGGCGCATCACCTTCGAAATCCAGATCGCCGCCCAGACCGTCGCCACCCGCCCGGGCGAAATGTTCGACGGCTATGTCTCCTGGAACCTGCTCGACTTCCAGACCGGCTGGGCCATCGACTTCTTCACCAGCGGCGAAGCCGTGACGACCGTCTACGCCCGACTGCCCTTCCCGGGCGTCACCCTCCCCGAAACCGGCCCCGCGAAGGCGTTCTGCGTGTTCAACGAGATTCGCGACCTGCCCGCCAGCCAGGGCCAGGTCCACTCCTACCGCATCACCTACGATCAGGGCGCCGACACCGTCGAGTTCGAAGCCGACGGCCGCGTCGTCGACCGCTACGAGCACGTGCCCGACAAGATCACCGGCTTCATTGCCGCCCTCGGCCTCATGTCCGAGATCGACATCGTCGACGGCAAGTCGGTGAGCTGTCACGGCCAGGGCGTCATCGGCCGCTGGAGCCCCATGCGCGTGGTCACCGAGGGATAGCGTGCAGATCACCGTCGTTGGCGCAGGTGTCGTTGGGCTGACTTCGGCCCTCGCCCTCCAGCGTGCCGGGCACGACGTGCGTGTGGTCGCCGCGAAGCCGGGCCTGGACTCGACCTCGGGCGTCGCGGGCGCCATCTGGCTGCCCGTGCGCATCGCCCCGGGTGGCCGCGAATTCACCTGGGCAGAGCGCGGGTACCGCACGCTCATGCGCATCGCGAAGGAAGCGCCGGAAGCCGGCGTCGACGTCCTCCGTGCCTGCGAGGTGGTCGAAGACCAGGAGCGCCCCTGGTGGGCGGATGCCGTTGACGGCCTCGAATACTCAGACAGCCGGGCCCTCTACCGGCCTTCGACCATGGCCTGGACGTTTCTCGCCCCGCGCGTTGAGCCCGCACTCCACCTCCCGTGGCTCCAGCGGCAGCTCGCTCACCCCGTCGAGACCCGGACCGTGCGGGACCTGGCGGCGGTCGAGGGTGATCTCGTCGTGAACTGCACCGGCCTCGGTGCGCGCGAGCTCTGCCGCGACACTGAATTGACCGGCGTCCTCGGACAAATCGTCGTCGTCGCCCCCGGCAGCCTGCGCATGGACACGTTTATCGGCGACGAGCGCGACCAGCAGGCGATCTTCTACAGCATCCCCCGCCGCTCCGAGGTGGTCCTCGGCGGCTGCCGCAAGGAGCTGCCCGGCGCAGAGCCGCCGCCGGCCGACCCCGCGCTGCGCGAGGCCATCCTCGCCCGCTGCCGGGCCGCCGGCTACGAGCCTGGCCCGGTGATCCGCGAGCGCTGCGGTCTCCGGCCCGTGCGCACCTCGGTCCGCGTCGAACGCGAAGGCCGCGTGATCCACAACTACGGCCACGGCGGCGCTGGCTATACGCTCTCCTACGGCTGCGCCGAGGACGTCGTCGCACTCGCGGGCGCCTGATGCCGGCGGGCCCTGCCGTAGGCCTCTGTGCGGACTGCGTCTTTGCGCGCGCCGTGACCAGCGCGAGGGGCTCGACCTTCCTGCTCTGCCAGCGCTCCCAAACCGACCCGCGCTTCCCGAAGTATCCGCCGCTCCCGGTGCGCTCGTGCCCGGGCTTCGAATCGTCAGACGCCTGAGTCGGCGAGCTTCGCGGCCACCCGCGCCACGCGCTCGCCAAGCGCCCTTGCCTGCGCCCGGTCCTCGTCCGTGACGCTGCCGTGTGCGGTCGCGCCGTAGTACGACCCGGAGGTGCGCATGGCCTCGCTCCACGGCAGGCCCACGACGACCATGCCGTGCGCGAAGAGCAGGTGAATGAGCTGCAGGAGCGTCGCTTCGATGCCCCCAGAGCGTGAATAGCCGCCCGTGAACGCCGCTCCCACCTTGCCCGCCAGCTCGCCCGTCTCCCAGAGGTCGCCCGAGTAGTCGAACCACTCCTTCAGCTGGCCCGTCATCCCGCTCCAGTTGGGCGAGCCGACGATGAGGCCGTCGGCTCGCAGGAGGTCCGGCACCGTTGCCTCTTCGACCCGGCGCCGCACGCATTCCGCACCGGCCGCGGCTACGCCCTCCGCCACCGCGTCTGCGAGTTGCTCGGTCAGTCCGCCGTGGCCGTCGTACAGGAGAAGGATGCGAGCCATTCGTGCCTTTCGCGCTTTCGCAGTCTCTCAGTCTTGAATGTGAGCATGGCGACGAGCAGTTCTGCCGCCAGGCGCTGCGTTGCCCCGTTGCCCCGTTGCGATGCCTCAGTCCATGCCAAGCGGGGCCCAGGGGTGGGCCACCGGCCGGGCCGCAGATGGCGTGCACCGACGCGCCCCCGCGGTCTCAATTCCGATCGACGCCAACCGATTCGACCAGTTCCAGGATCGTGCCGTCGGGGTCTTTGAAGCAGACGAAACGCCCGCCGCTCGGCACGCCGTCGATCATCACGCGCGCCGGTGGCCCGACGAGTTCAACGCCCATCGACGCGAGTGTCGCAAGGTCGGCGTCCATGTTCGAGGTCGCAAGTGCGAGGCGCGCCAGGCCATAGTGGTACAGGTGCGGATACGGCGGCGACTCATCCCGCGGCGATTGCCACTCGAGCAGGTCGATCACGACCGGGTGTGCCGACCCTTCCAGCGTCATCAGCCCGCCGTTCACCCGGTACGGAGGCATACCCACGGCAGCAGCGACCTCCTTCGAATTGGTGAGAGGCACCTGCCAGGCCAGCCGGAATCCCAGCGCTTCGTAGAAGCGCCTCGACCGTTCGAAGTCCGAACAATTGATGTTGACGTGAACCATGCCGGTGAGGTTCATAAACGGTTCCGCTGTTGATGGGTGTTGGGCGACGATAAGGCATCTGAAAGAGAAATGGCGATGAGCGTCCGGGCCGGGACGCGCTCGAGAGCCAGTTCGCCCGAACCAGGTTGGAACGGCGCTAGCCGCCCTGCCCCTCGCCCTTCTCTTTGATGTACCAGCCTATCCGGGTGCTGGAGGGCAGCTTCCCGTCTGCGGCGACGAAGGCGAGGTCGAGGCGGGCATCCGCGAGCGTCTTCGCTGCCCCGGCCCGGTACGCCTCGGAGAGCTCGCGCGATTTCGCCGCCAACAGCGGGAGTTGCTCAGCCAGCTCGCGAGCCTCCTGGCGGTCCGCCTCTGTGGCCGAGCCGTCGACGACCGCTTTGGCGAGTTCCAGAGCCTGCATGCTAAAGCGCTGGATTTCGCGGCTGAGCCCGGTGTCACCCCGGCTCTTCGTGCGGTCTGGCATTTGGTCTACTTCGCCTTCTTCGCGGCAAGCGCTTTCTTGAACTTCGCTTCGTCCAGCGCCTCCGCAAGCAGTTTGAGCGCGTCCCAGGCGCCCGTGCCCTTCAGCTCCTCGAACTTCACTGCCAGGGCCCACGGATTCGTGAAGTACGCCTCTTTGAGCGCCTTCTCGCCGACGACCTTCTCCAGTTGCTCGGTGAACTTCACCTGGTCCGGGTAGGCGGTCACGGACGGGACCTTCACACCCGCCGCCTTCAGCGCCCGCCGCGCCAGCAACTCGGTGGTGCCTTCGTTAAATGTCTCGCCGGCGAGGCCGCGGAAACCACCGTGGGCGTTGTTGTGCAGGATCTCGTGCGCGGTCGCGGTCACGAGCGTCGTCTGGCCGTTGACATAGACGACGCCCTTCCAGGCGAAGCCCTCGGTCTGCACGCCGGCCGCGGCATCGTCTTTCGCACAGTCCCCCGCCTGCCAGGCGGAACCGTCTGGCCGCGTTATTCCGTCGGCGATGCAGACTTCGTCGTACTTGGCCGAGCACGCTGGCTGGTCCGCGAGGATCACGATCGTGCCGGGGACGATGTCCGTCAGTCCGCCGAAAGCGCCCTGGAGGATCTTTTGAGCGGTTGCAAGGCTCATCGCCCCGGGGGTCAGCTTCTGCTGCTTCTGGAAGGCTTTGCCCGAGGTCTTTGCCTCGCCGACCTGGGCCTTCTCTTCGGTCTTCGTGCGCGTCGCTTCCGGGGCGGCCTGTTGGGCTGGCTGTGGCTCCGTTTGGGGGGCTTCCTGCTCCGGTTCCTGCGCCTCTGCTTCCGGGGCTTCGCCTTCCTGCGGCGGGCCCTGGAGCTCGGCTTCGGGGTTAGCCTGCTCCTTCTCCTGGAGCTCGGCGACCTGCTCTCCCTTGTCCGGGAGTTCCGCGCCCTCGGCGTGGCGTTGGACCATCCGGCCAATTTCGCGGGCGGCGGCGCGGTTGCCGACGGCGCCCTGGAGGGCGATCGCCCGGCGCTGGGTCAGGGGTTGAGCGGCGCCTCGCCGCGCAACCGGGGCCGGAGCTGCAGCCAGCGCCCCTTCGAGGGACGCAGCAGCCTCCGGGGCCACGGAGCGCCCTGACCGGCGTTTCTCGTCGGCGGGCTCAGCGGCGCGCGTGGTCCTGGACGATTCCATGGTGCTCCCTGCTGCGGCAGCGGAATGGTACCCCATCTGGCAGGCCGTGGTGAACTCTCCGGCCCCGCTTCCCTCCTCGTCGCATCCCTCGCAGGAGCACCGGGGTTGGCCTGCTCAGCCTGGTGCTGGGTGCGCCGGGACCGCTTCACGCACGAACGGTCGCGGGGGCGGACGGGTCGCTCCTCCCAGCCGTGAACGCCGCCAGCCACGCCCCGGCCTCCCGGTCCAGCACGGCGGTCACTTCGTGGAACGTCTCGAATGGGTAGACGCCCGGACGCTGGCCGTTCAGCTGCTCCCACAGCGTCGAGCGCGCAAACACGACAGGCGCCAGCGCCGCCGGAGCCTCATCCGACTCGCCGTCGCCGACATAGACCACGAAATCCCCTGCGTCCCGGAATGCGCGGGCATACGAGAGCTTGAAGTCTTCCTCCACCTCGATGCCCCGTGGGCTGAAGTACCGGCCGCGCCAGCGGTAGGCGTTCGACGCTCGGCCCGTGTGCCGCGCCACGCGGTCCAGTCCGAGCCGGTCCAGCACCGGGTTCACATAGAAGTCGAACCCGAGGCTCACGACGACCGTCAGCCAGCCCTGCCAGTGCGCCCAGTCGGTGAGTTCGAGCAATCCCTCGCGCGGCCGGGCAACCTCCAGCGCGAACGCCTCGAGTTCGTCGCGCGTCACCGCCAGGTCGATCAGGTCCAGGCCGGCCGCGTTCGCCTGCTCGACCGACAACTCACCGCGCGCCCGTGGCTGGCCCACTTTCTCTTCCCACGCGTCGCTGTCCGTGAAGCGCGCGAGGAACTGGCGCCAGGTGTTGTCCAACACAACGGTGTCGTCGAAGTCGAGGCACAGCACGTTCGCCACGACCCCAGCATACCGTGTCTCGAACGCAGCGCAGCCGGTCCTCGCCGCCTACACTCGCCCGGTGGACCTCGAGCGCGCCCGCTATCTCACTTCCAGCGATGGCCGCCGCGCGCTCGCTTCTCTGGACCCTGCGCTCGGCTCACTCGACGTCATGGCCCTCGCGTCGGAATTGCGGCGCCGGTTCACCTCGGGCACGGCCGCCGCACTGGGCGAGCAACTCGCCCTTCGCGCCCGGGCCCGGGAACGCCTGGGCGACGACGCCGGCTTCCTCTACACCGGGCCGGGGCTCGAAATGATCACCCACCCCGTCGTTGCTGAGCGCCGGGCTTCGCGCCTCGCCAGGCTCGGGCTGCCCGTCGCCGACCTCACGGTCGGGCTCGGTGGCGACCTCCGGGCCTGTCGCGCGGCCGGGCTCGCCTGCGCGGGCGCCGACACCGACGCGGCCACTGCCCTGCTCGCGAGCGCGAACCTCCCCGGCGTCCCCGTCGTCCGCGCAGATGCGGCCCACCCGCCGTTCCGCATTGGGGAGATGGCGGTCATTCTCGACCCCTCGCGCCGCACAGACCGGGCGCGCACGTTCGACCCCGACGCCTTCTCGCCGCCCTGGGAGGTCGCGCTCGCGGTGCTCCAGCAAGCCCGCGCCGGCGTGCTCAAGACGGCGCCCGGCATTTCCGACGTACACCTCCCTCCCGAGGCCGAGGTTGAGTTCGTCCAGCTCGGCCGGACGCTGCGCGAGGCGGCCCTCTGGATGGGCGCTGGCGCCGTGCCTGGCCTCCGCCGTGCGGTCCTCCTGCCCCAGGGGCTGGAACTCGACTCCACGGCGCCCGCCGCCTCGCCCGCGCCTGAAGCGCCCGGCGCGTTCGTCTTCGACCCGGTGCCCTGCGTCACGAGGGCGACTGCGGTGCTCCAGCTCGGCCATCTGCTGGGTGCGTCGCTGCTGGACCGCCACGTCGCCTACCTCACCGGGCCCGAACCCGCCCACCACCCGATGTGTGCCACCTTCGAGGTGCTCGACGTGCTCCCCTTCTCGGTGGGACGGCTGCGGACGTATCTGCGCGGACGCGGCTTCGCCGCTCAGGAGATTCGCCGGCGAGCGTTCCCCGTCGAGCCCGACGAGCTCCGCAAGCTGCTCGGGCGCCAGGAAGGCACGCCGGTGGCATTGCTCTGCACGACGATTTCCGGGAAACGCACCGTCATCGTCGCGCGCCGCTCGGCCCCGCCCGGCAACGAACCGGCGGAAATTGCATAAGGGTGTAGACAATAAAGGCATTCGTTTGCTAACGTTCGCTACTGCGTACGCGGTTGAGCCTTTGACCGCCGCGGCGCCACTTCAACGGCGGCGTCGGGCTCCCCGGCGCGGGAGTTGGCCATGCCTGTCCTCACCCCGTTCGACAACTACCTGGACCTGGTGGAAGCCGCCCGCGAGCTCGACATCCATCCGCAGTCACTGCGCCGCCTGATCAAGCAGAAGAAGATCCCGGCCACGCTGTTCGCGGGCAAGTACCTGATCGAGCGCGACAAGCTCGAGATGTTCAAGAGCAACTACGACCCGCGCCCCGGCCGCAAGCCCATCCGCCGCCTGCTCTAATCCCGCTCCGCGTTCGCTTCCCCGCTGATACGTTCGGGTACGCGCTCCCTCTCCCTCCGCACAGGGAGAGGGGTTGGGGGTGAGCGCACGGCTCAGAAGTGCGGGTGGATCTTCCCGGCGCTGATCAGCGCGACGAACGTCACCATTCCTGCCAGCTCCAGCGTCAGCACGAACCCGATAACCCCGGCCCACACCAACTGGGCTGTGCCCCGGTTCGCGAGCACGGGAATGCCGAGCAATACCGACGAAGAGATGAAGATCAGCATGGAGATGATCCCGGCGTCGTTTGAGCTCATCAGGAAAGGCAGGAAGTCCACAGTCCGGTCTCCGGTCTCAGGCGTGTGGCGTCACACCGGCGCCGCGGCGGATCATACGCAACCGCCGCGTTACGGCGAATCCGCAACCTGGCCCGCGCGCCGGCGATAGTCTGCCACCGCCGCGCGCAAAGCGTCTGCTGCCAACACGCTGCAGTGCACCTTGTCCTTCGGCAGCCCGCCGAGACCCTCGGCGAGACGTTCCCGCGTCAGCGCCTCGACCTCCGGCAGCGTCCAGCCGCTCACCAGCTCGCTCGCATATGAGCTCGTCGCTATCGCCGGCGGGCAGCCTCGCGTCTGCCAGCGAACCTCCGCCACTCTGCCCTCGCGCACCCGGATCATCACGCGCATGCGGTCGCCGCACACCGGGTTGGCGGTCGTCGCCTCGCCGTCCGGGTTGTCCAGCACCCCGGCGTTGCGCGGATGTTCGAAGTGCTCCAGCACCAGCGGTGCGTATGCGGCCATCGCTGCTGATCGTAGGGAGCCCGCGATCGGCCGGTCAACCGCTTCCCACACGGCCCGGGCATCCGCTATCGTCGCGCAACCTTCACAGGCAGGTCCCCAATGCTCCGCGAAAGCCTCGTCCCCGAGAAGTTCGGCCCCCTCCAGGGTGTCCGCGTCCTCTCCACCGGCTCCGTCATCGCGCAGCCCTTTGCTGCCGCCCTCGCCGCCCAGATGGGAGCCGAGGTCATCCAGGTCGAGAACCCGCGCGTCGAGGACACCTGGCGCACCATCGGCCTCAAACTCCCTTCGAAGGACGGGACCCGCGAAGTCGGCACGAGCTGGCTGCAGGAGCGCCGCAACGAGTTCAACGTCACCCTCGACATGAGTTCACCGGAAGGCCGCCAGCTCTTTCTCGAGATGGCCACCCGCGCCGACATCTGGATGGAGTCTTCCAGGCCCGGCACCTACGACAACTGGGGGCTCGACGACGCCACCCTGCTCGCCCTCAACCCCGCGCTCGTCATCTGCCATGTCTCCGGGTACGGCCAGCACGGCCAGCCCGAGTACCTCCGCCGCGCGAGCTACGACATGATCGCGCAGGCCTTTGGCGGTTCCATGTACCAGACGGGCTTCCCGGAGCCGGAGCCGCCCACGCGGGCCGCCCCCTGGACGGCGGACTACATCACCGCGCTCTTCTGCCTCTCGTCGTCGCTTGCGGCGTACGTCCACGCACGCGAGACGGGCGTCGGCCAGGTGATCGACCTCGCCCAGTTCGAGGCTATCCACTCCGTCCTCGCCGGCACGATGGTCGAGTGGTTCCAGCTGGGGCTCGTGCGGGAGCGCAGCGGCAACAAGTCGCCTGCCTTCCAGCCCTACGACGTGTACCGCGTGAACGACGGCTCCGTCGTGATCGCCGCTCCCGCCGAGACGATCTTTGTGAAGGTCTGCCGCGTCCTCGGCCTCGATCCTGGCGACGAGCACTGGTCCTCGGCACGCACGGCCATCAACGACGTGAACGGCATCGAGTTCGACGCACTGCTCCGTGGCTGGTGCGAAGAGCGCACTATGGCCGAGGTGATCGAACAGCTCAACGAGGCCGGGGTCGCCTGTGCCCCGATCCTGAACGCGCAGAACGCCGCGGAAGATCCCCACTACCTCCAGCGCGACGTGCACGTCGAGTGGGAGGACGAACAGGTTGGCACAGTGCGCGGCACCCGCACCGTCCCGCGCTTCTCGGCCACTCCGACGAAGATCTGGCGGGGCACGACCAGCCCGGGCGCCGACAACGCCTTCATCTACGGCACGGTGCTTGGCCGGAGCGAAGCAGAGCTCGCGCGGCTGCGGGAGTCGGGCGTCTTCTAACTCCCGGCCGCGGGAGGCTTCCTCTTGCGGGGCACGGGCCGTGCTGCCGCCCGCAACAGCATGGGCATCATCCAGTAGAACGCCATGCCGCTGATCGCGAGCGCGACGGTCCCGTTGTCGAGCTTTCCGAGCTTCCGGCCCGTGCGTGTGCGTGCCTGCGCCTCTGCCGCGGGGCCGAACCCCTCGTGGCGATTCCCAGGAAGCTGGCCCATACGGATGCCCTCCACGCCACAGCATACGCCGCCGTCACGCCCGGGCGCCCCGCAGCCCCGCCCAGCACGCCGCCGGGGGCGTCCGTCGCCGTATACTCGAAGCATGTCCCCCCGCGCCGACCTCATCCTGGCTAACCGCTCCTACCTCGACCACGACTCTCCCACCGGCGAACCGGAGCAGGGCTCCCTCCCGGAAGGCGGGCTGCTCGCCGCCCTGCGCCCTGCCACTGCGCCGTGGAGCGAGAGCGGCGGGACCACCTGGCTCGGCGCCTCGCGCGGGGAGTTCGACCGCGACCACACCGACTCTGCCGGGTACGAATTTGTCTCTACCCCGGCGGGCCCGCTCCGCCACCGCCGGCTCTGGTTCGACGGCCCGGCCTGGCAGGGCCATTACACGATGGTCGCGAACGGCTTCTTCTGGCCCCTCCTCCACCTCGTGCGGCTGCCATTGCCGGAGATGACCGGCTACTTCCCCCGGCCCGAGCCACCCGGCACCGCCGAGTGGGCCGCTTACGAACAGGTCAACGCGGCCTTCGCCGCCGCCGCCATGGAAGAAACGGCCGCCCGTAACTGCTGGGTACACGACTACCAGCTCGCCCTCGTCCCCGCCATGCTGCGCGAGGCCGCTTTCGGGCGGCCCGTCGGTTTCTTCCTGCACACCGCCTTCCCCGACCTCGGCCTCGTGCTCCGCGTCTGCGGAGATTCGGTGCTCCCGCACTTGCGCGCGTTTGTCGAAGGCATCCTCGGCGCCGACCTCGCCGGGTTCCAATCGGATGGCGACCTCCGGCGATTCCACGCCGCCGCCGCCGCGCTCTGCGGCGCCTCCGGCGCGGCCGGAGGCCTGCGCTTCCGGGGCCGTTTCGTGCGCACTGGCTCGTTTCCCGTCGGCATCAACGCGGAGGAGGTGTCCAGCCTCGCGCGCCACGCTCACCTTCCTTCGGAGGCTGCCCCTGCCGCCGCAACCGGCCTGCCCCTCGTTGTTGGGCTCGAGCGCTGCGACTTCACCAAAGGCATCCCCGAGCGCCTCGGCGCAATCGCCCGAGCCGCCAACTCCGGTGTACGCTTTGCCTACGTGGGCATTGCTGCACCGACGCGAGAAGACGTCCGTGGCTACGCAGAACTCGAACGCGCGGTCGAAGCCGCCGCTCGTAGCGCGGCCTCGGCTGTCGCAGCCGCCGGGGGATACTTCCTCCAGGTGCGCCGTGCCATCCCCTGGTCCGAAGTCGTGGGCCTCCAGCGCCACGCCGGCGTTGTCTTTACCTCGTCCCTCGCCGACGGCATGAACCTCGTCCCCCTCCAGGCCGCCGTTGCGCAGTCGCTCCGGCCCAACGCCGAGCGGGCAGTCGTCCTCGTCGGCCGCGATGCCGGGGCCGCCCACGCCTACCCGGGCTTCGAACAGGACGGGTTGGTCACGGTGGACCCGTTCGACGAACCGGCCACCGCAGCGACGCTCACTGCCGCCGTCGAAGGCCGCATCCCCGGAGCGAGCGACGGGCTCATCGCCGCCGTGCGCGACCACAGCGCCGCCTCCTGGGCCACGGCTTTCCTTTCCGCCCTGGAGTCGGCCGCGTGCTGAGCCTCGCCGCCATCGAACAGTTCCGTGCCCTCGCCGCTGCGCGCGGTCCCCTGCTGGTCGCGACCGACCTCGACGGCACCCTCGCGCCTATCGTCCCCACCGCCTCCGAAGCGCGCGTGCCGGCCGCGACACTCGCCGTGCTCGACCGCCTCGCGACCGTCGCCCGCGTCGCCGTCATCACCGGGCGCGACCTCAACACCGCCCGCCGCATGGTCCCCTGCGAAGGCGTCGTGGTGGTCGGCAGCCACGGGCTCGAAGCTACCTTCGAAAACGATCTCCTCCCCGGCGTCGACCGCATCCGCCTCAGCGCCGCCCTCGAAAAGGTCGAGCAGCGCGTCATCTCGACCGTGCCCAGCGCCTACCTGCAGGTCGAGCGCAAAGCCATCTCCACTGCCTTCCACTACCGCCAGACGCCCGAGCTCGAGCACCAGTTGCGCCACGTCCTCGCCGAGCTGCCCCCGGGCCTGCGCCTGCGCGAAGGACGCATGGTCCTCGAAGTGCTGCCCGACGCGCGCGGCGGCAAAGACCTCGCGCTCAGCGCCATCGCGCGCCAGTTCCGCGCCCGCTCCCTGCTCGTGATGGGCGACGACGCCACCGACGCCGCCATGTTCCGCGCAGCCCTCACGCTCGCCCCGGGCGGCGTGCATGTCCTCCTCGCCGGTGTGTCCGGCGGCGACGAAACCCCGCCCGAGCTCGCCGAGCTCGCCGACGTCCTCCTCCGCTCCACCGACGAGGCCCTGGAGGCATTGGAGACGATCGCCCGCGCGATGGGCGCCTAGCGCCACGCGAAGTTCGTTCCACCCCGCATCACGTTCGTGCGCGGTCTCCCCTCTCCCTGCGCACAGGGAGAGGGGGTTGGGGGTGAGGGGACTAAGCCGGCACCGCTCCGAAGGCCGCTTTCAGCGCAGCCGCAGCCTCTCCATGAGCCCGCATCGCCGCGTCGATGGCGTTGTGCATTCCGAAGTAGCCGTGGATCAGCCCGTCGTAGCGCGTGCACTGCACCGGCACGCCCGCCGCTTTCAGTGCTGCCGCATACGCCTCACCTTCGTCGCGCAGCGGGTCGAACTCGGCCGTCTGGACGAGCGCCGGCGGCAGCCCCGCAAGGCTCTTCGCGCGCATCGGCGAGGCGTAGGGCTCCATGCCTTCGATCTCGTTGTTCAGGTAGTGCCCCCAGAACCAGCGCATCGAGAGCTCGGTCAGCAGGTAGCCGTTCGCGTTGTCGTGGTACGACCGCGTCCCGTAGCTGTGGTCCGTCACGGGGTAGATCAGCATCTGGAAGCAGATCCTCGGGCCGCCCGTGTCCCGCGCCATCTGGCAGACCACCGCCGCGAGATTGCCGCCCGCGCTGTCGCCACCCACGGCGATCCGCCGGGCGTCCACGCCCAGGGCCCCCGCGTTCGCTGCCACCCACTGCACGGCGGCGTAGCAGTCGTCCGCGGCCGCCGGGTACTTGGACTCGGGAGCGAGACGGTAGTCCGTCGCGATCACCACCGCGCCGCTGTTCTTGCAGAGCGTGCGGCAACTCACGTCGTGCGACTCCAGGTCGCCGATCACCCATCCGCCGCCGTGGAAGTACATGAGCACCGGCAGCACGCCGCTCCCGCCCTCGGGCCGGTAGATGCGGACCGGGATGTCGCCGCCGGGGCCCGGGATCTTCCGGTCCTCCACGCTCGCGACCGGGTCCAGCGGCGTGGGCACGCGCATCTGGTCCATCATCTGGCGCACGGCTGGCACCGGCATGTCCTTCATCACGGAAAGGCCGTCGGAGAGCCCGGCGGCGGCCATTCCGTCGAGCACGACCTTGACCTGGGGATCGATGGGCATCGTCTACTCCTGAGAATGCGAGATTGAGGTCTGAGTCTACGCCACTGCCACGCCTGCGAGCGCGCGCCGCAGCGCCGCCCCGGCCTCGGCGACGGCCTGTATGCGCGCGGGCCACTCCGGCCCGAACTGGTAGAACCCGTGGATCATGCCGTCGTAGCACGTGCACGTCGCCGCCACTCCGGCCGCCCGGAGCTTCGCGGCGTACGCCGGGCCCTGGTCGCGCAGCGGGTCGAACTCGGCTGTCTGGATGAGCGCCGGCGGCAGCCCTGCGTGACTCGCGGCCCCGATGGGCGAGAGGCGCACGTCCCCGTGCTGCGACGCCTCCGGCGCGTAATACCTCGTGAAGTAGTCGGCGTCGGCCGTTTCCAACCCGAAGCCACTGCCGTTCTCCCGTGCCGAAGGATACGAGCTGAACGCCATGTCCACGGCGGGATAGATCAGCAACTGCAGCGCGATCTTCGGCCCGCCCCGGTCGCGCGCCAGGATCGACACGACGGCCGAGAGGTTGCCGCCCGCGCTGTCGCCGCCTACGGCCAGCCGCGACGTGTCCACGCCCAGTTCACGGCCATGGGCGGCGATCCAGGCGGTCGCGGCGTAGCAGTCCTCCGGCGCCGCCGGGAAAACGTCCTCCGGCGCGAGCCGGTACGCCACCGAGACGACTGAGCAGCCTCCCGCCGCCGCCAGCGCGTGGCAGGCCTCGTTGTGGGTCTCGATGTTCCCGATCATGAACCCGCCGCCGTGGAAGAAGACGAGCGTGCCCACGTCGCCGGGGTTCGCATAGACGCGCGCAGCGAGGTCCCCGGCCGCCCCGGGCACGGTGCGGTCTTCGACGCGCGCAGCGGGCTTTGCTGGCTGCTGCGCGGGCATCCCGTCGAACATCGCCCGCGCCATCGCCGGCTCGAGTGAATGGATCGGCGGCATGTTCATCGCCGCCATCTGGTCCAGCAGCACCTTCACCTCTGGGTCGAGTGGCATGGTCGAATCCTCCTACGAAACCAGCGTGCCGAGCACGCGTTCGACGCGGGCCGGGTCGCCCTGCGGCATCCCCACGATCGGCAGGTCGACCCCCAGCTTGCGCCGCTCCTCGATGCCGGCCGCCACGGTCTCCAGGTCGCCCCAGATGGCCGTCTCTTCGAGCATCCGGTCGCCCATGGCGGCCATGATCTCGTCGTTCGTCTGGAAGGGCATGGGGCGGTGCTCCTCGCCTGCCTTGCGCATGGCCTCGACCTCGGCCGGGAAGCCGTTGCGGCTCAGCATGCGATGGTAGAAGTCGCCCATGTTCGTCACGTACCAGGAGATCGGCCCGGCCGCCGTGCGCTTCGCCTTCGCCACGTCGTCGTCGATGACGGTCGTGAGGGACGCCACGCATTCGACCGCGCCAGCTGGGCGGTTCGCCTTCTGCGAGCCCTTCGCGACCGCCTCCAGCCCCTCCTTGAACTTCGACTTCGGCCAGTAGACGGGCATCCAGCCGTCGGCGACCTCGCCGCAAATCTCCATGCTCTTCGGTGCGATAGACGCGATGTAGATCGGGATGTGGTTGCGAACGGGGTTGAAGAGCAGCTTGAATCCGCGCTGCAGCTTGAAGATCTCGCCGTCGTAGAACACCTTCTCGCCAGCGATGATCAGGTTGATGATCTCGCAGGTCTCCTTGAGGTGCTGGAGCGGCTTCTCGAACGCCTGGCCGTGCCAGTGCTCGATGACGCGCGCCCCCGAGGTCCCCAGCCCAATGATGGCCCGGCCGCCGGAGAGCTCGTCGAGTGTGGCGAACGTCATCGCCAGCACCGCCGGGGAACGCCCGAAGACCGGCGCGATGCCTGTGCCGAGCTTGATCTTCGAGGTCTGGAGCGCAATCTGCGTGAGCAGCGAGAACTGGTCGCGGCCCCAGGTCTCCGCCGTGAAGACGGCCTCGACGCCGACCTCCTCGGCGATCTTGATGCGCTTGATCAGCTCCCTGTTCTGTTCGGGGTTGCCGGTGAAACCGACGGAAACGCCGAGTCGGCGGGCCATGTCGTACCTCCAGATCCCGGTGTCGGGAATCTTGCGCGGCGGAGGCTACCACGCCCGGGAGGAAGACGCAGACAAGCAGAGACCGCGGCCGCCACCGGCTCCTGTCCGCGCCTGAGTGTTGGGCGTTCTGGCGCCCCCGGCAGGATTCGAACCTGCGGCCAGGCGCTTAGAAGGCGCCTGCTCTATCCCCTGAGCTACGGGGGCCCACACCCATTCTGTAGGTCAACGCGCTGCCATGAAAATAGCCGCTCGCGGGTAGCGCCGCGCCCCGTAGCATAGGCGCACCCATTTTCGAGTGGAGAGCATCCCATGCCCAACGTCCACTCCTGGGAAGGCCGCCTCGCCTGCGCCCATGCCGCCTTCGACCAGCCCTCGCCCGGCCATGCACTCCCCGGCGACCGTCCCCGCTGGCCCCGCGACCGCGCTGTCGACGTCCGCCACATCCGTCTCGACCTCACCGTGGAGCCCCTTGAGAAGCGGATTCACGGCGTCGCCACCCACACCCTCACGCCCATGAACCCCGGCCTCCAGCGCGTCGAGCTCAACGCGCTCGACATGTCCGTCGCCTCCGTCACGGTCGATGGCGAGGCGGCCGCCTTCGAGAACGACGGCGAGCGCGTCTCCGTGACGCTCCCCACGCCCCGCGGCCCCGGGGAAACGTTCGACCTCGCCGTCACCTACGAGGCGCATCCCCGTCTCGGTCTCTACTTCATCGGCCCCGACGACGCCTATCCGGACAAGCCCCGTCAGGTATGGTCGCAGTCGCAGGACGAAGACGCCCGCTTCTGGTTCCCCTGCTACGACTTCCCGAACCAGAAGCAGACCACCGAGATGCGCGTCACCGTGCCCGGCACCTGGTTCGCGCTCTCCAACGGCAGGCTGCTCGAAGACACGCCCAACCCCGACGGCACCCGCACCTTCCACTGGCTGCAGGACCGCCCGCACGCCACCTACCTGGTCACCCTCGCCGCCGCCGAGTTCACTCGCCTCGACGCCTCCCGCGACGGCCTCACGATCGACTACTACGTCGAGCCTGCCGACGAAGCCCGCGGCCGCCTCACCTTCCAGCGCACGCCCGAGATGATCGCCCTCTTCGAGCGCCTCACGGGCGTCGCCTACCCCTGGGCGAAGTACAGCCAGGTCGTCGTCCGCGACTTCGTCTTCGGCGGCATGGAGAACACCAGCGCCACGACCATGACCTCGAACATCCTTGTCGACCGCAAGGCGACGAAGGACTTCACCAGCGACGACCTCATCTCGCACGAGCTCGCCCACATGTGGTGGGGCGACCTGGTTACCTGCCGCGACTGGGGCCACGGCTGGTTGAACGAAAGCTTCGCCACCTACTTCGAGCTCCTCTGGGACGAGGAGCGCCACGGCCTCGACGAGTACCGCCAGGGCGTCGTCGTCAACACGGCCGCCTATCTCGGCGAACGCTACCGCCGGCCCATCGTCACGCGGGTCTTCCGCGACCCGATCGACATCTTCGACCGCCACCTCTACGAAAAAGGCTCGGTGGTCCTCCACACCCTCCGTGGTGTGCTCGGCGACGACCAGTTCTTCCGCTCGCTCCAGCGCTATGCCCGCGACAACCAGGACCGCACCGTCCTCACGCAGGACCTCGTCGACGCCATCGAACGCGAGACGGGCCGCAACCTCGAATGGTTCTTCGACCAGTGGGTCTACCGGCCCGGCCACCCGCAGTTCAAGGCGAGCTGGAGTTGGGAAGCCGAGACACAGACCGCCAACGTCAAGGTCGAGCAGAAGCAGGACACGAAGGACGGCACCGCCATCTTCCGCGTGCCCGTGACGATCGACTTCCTCGACAACGCCGGTCGTGCCAAAGGCTTCCGCGTCGAGATCACCGAGCAGGAGCACGTGTTCGTCTTCCCCCTCGCGAAAAAGCCCTCCGTCTGCCGTTTCGACCCCTACAACGCCGTGCTCAAGGAACTCGACTTCGAGAAGTCCGGCGCCGAGCTGCGCCTGCAGCTGAAGGTGGACGACAGCGTCGCCGGCAGGCAGTTCGCCGCGCGCCAGCTCGGCAAGCAGGGCGGTCACCTCGCCGTCCAGGCGCTGGAGGAAGCCGTCCGGGCAGACCGCTTCTGGGGCGTGAAGGCAGCAGCCGCGAAGGCGCTGGGCGCTGTCCGCACTCCCGAGGCCCGCGACGCGCTCCTGCGCTGCCTCGACGTCCGCCACCTGAAGGCGCGCCGGGCCGTGATCGCCGCCCTCGGCGAGTTCCATGGGGACGAATCGGTGCTCGCCGCCATCGAGCCCATCGCCCGTTCCGGCCCGTCGTGGTTTGTCGAAGCGGAGGCGCACCGCAGCGCCGGGCGCCTGCGCCTCCCTGCATCCTTCGACCTGCTTGTCGCCGGCATGTCGCGGGAGTCGTTTCGCCAGCTCATCCGTGTGGGCTGCGTCGACGGCTTCGTCGAGCTCCGCGACGAGCGCGGCTTCGAGCACCTGTCCGCCGCCGCCCGTTATGGCGCCCCGCACCAGTCGCGTGCCGCGGCCGTCGGCGCACTCGCCCGCCTCGGCCTCTTCTTCGACGCCCGCAGGAAGGCCCTCGGCGAAGAGGTCGCGCGCTACCTGGATGACCCCGACTTCCGCGTGCGTATCGCCGCCGCGAACGCGCTGCGCACCCTGGAGGATCCTTCCCGCGCCGCCGACCTCGACACCATGGCTGCGCGCGAGCTCGACGGCCGTGCCGTCCGCGTCGCCCGCGAGGCCGCGCTCAATCTCCGCACGGGCGCTACCACCTCCGACGAGGTGAAGCACCTCCGCGAGGAGTTCGAGCAGCTCCGCGACGAGAACGCGAAGCTGCGTGGCCGCCTCGAACGGGTCGAGGGCGCTTCGGCCGCCGAGCGTCGTCCCGCCAACAAGCGCCGCCTATACTCGGAGTAATGACCCGGCCGCTGATCCTCGCAGTCGACCAGGGGACGACGAGTTCCCGCGCCCTGGTCGTGGACGCCCGCGGCGCCGTCGTCGGCGCTGGCCAGCAGCCCTTCGCCCAGCACTTCCCCGAGCCGGGCCGCGTCGAGCACGACCCGCTCGACATCTGGTCGTCGACTCAGGCCGCGATACTCCTGGCCCTGAAGGCGGCAGCGGTGGCCCCGCGCGAGATCGCCGCCCTCGGCATCACGAGCCAGCGCGAAACCGTCCTCCTCTGGGACCGTGTCACCGGCGAACCGGCCGCGCCGGCGATCGTCTGGCAGGACCGGCGCACCGCCCCTCGCTGCCGCGAATTGCGCGCGGCCGGCCACGAGGAGACCGTGCGCAAGGCTACCGGCCTGACGCTCGACCCCTATTTCTCCGGCACGAAGCTCGCCTGGATGCTCGAACAAGACACGCCCCTTCGCCGTCGCGCGGAGGGCGGCGAGCTCGCGGCGGGCACCGTGGATTCCTGGCTCATCTGGCAGCTCACCGGCGGCCGCCGCCACGTGACCGACTACACCAACGCCTGCCGGACGCTGCTCTTCAACCTCCACACCCTCCGCTGGGACGACTCACTCCTGGGCCTCTTCGGCGTGCCCGCCGCCGTCCTTCCCGAGGTGCTCCCGTCGTCGGCCGAGTTCGGCGAGACGAGCAGCGACGTGTTCGGCGCGCGCGTGCCCATCCTGGCGGTCGCCGGCGACCAGCAGTCGGCACTCTTCGGACAGGCCTGTTTCGAGCCCGGCCAGGCGAAGAACACGTACGGCACCGGCTGCTTCCTGCTCGCGAACGCGGGCCCCGAGGCGCGTCTCTCCACGGCCCGCCTGCTCACCTCCGTGGGCGCGGGCGCAGCCCCCGGTGCGCCGGAGTACGTGCTCGAAGGCTCGGTCTTCGTCGCCGGCTCGCTCGTGCAGTGGCTGCGCGACGGCCTGGGCATCATCGAACGCTCGGAAGACGTCGAGGCCCTCGCCGCCTCCGTCCCCGACTCTGACGGTGTGACCGTCGTACCGGCCTTCACGGGCCTCGGCGCACCCTACTGGGACCCCTACGCCCGCGGCACGATCCTGGGGCTCACCCGCGGCACCACGCGCGCTCACATCGCGCGGGCGGCGCTCGAGGCCATCGCCCTCGCCAACGTCGAGCTGCTCGAAGCAACCTCCGCCGGGCTGCCCGCCCCCGTCGCGGAGTTGCGCGTGGACGGTGGAGCCGCGCGCAACAACCTCCTGATGCAGATCCAGGCCGACTTCCTGGGCATCCCGGTGGTGCGCCCCACCGAGACCGAGACAACCGCTCTGGGCGCGGCCTACCTCGCGGGCCTCGGCTCCGGCGTCTGGGCGTCGCGGGCCGAGGTCGGCGCCCTCTGGCGTCTCGACCGCCGCTTCGAGCCCTCACTTGACGCGCGCTCTCGCGCAGACCGCCTGGCCGAATGGCGCCGGGCCGTCCAGCGCAGCCTCGACTGGGCGCGCGCGTGACGCCCTCGGCAACCCTCGACCAACTCGCCGCTGGGCCTCCGCTGGACGTCGCGATCGTCGGCGGCGGGATAAACGGTTGCGCCGTGTTCCGCGAGGCCGTGGGCCGTGGCCTCCGCGCAGCCCTCTTCGAGCAGGACGACTTCGGCTTCGGCACGACCTGGCGCTCGACCAGGCTTATTCACGGCGGCCTGCGCTACCTCGAGCACGGCGACGTTCGCCTGGTCTTCGAGTCGCTCCGCGAACGCGCCTGGCTCTTGCGCGTGCGCCCGCACCTCGTGCAGCCGCAGCGCTTCCTCCTGCCCGTGCTGCCCTGGTCCCGAAGGCCGGCGTGGCAGTTTGGTGCGGGCCTCGCCCTCTACGACTTCCTCGCGCTCTACCGCGGCGTCCCGCGCCACCGCCGCCTGTCTGACGCAGCCCTGCATCGCGCCATGCCCGCCCTGGTCGCCGCCACGGGCGGTGGGTTCTCGTTCTACGACGCGCGTGTTGTCGCGCCCGAACGGCTCGCGCTGGAACTGGCCCTGGAGGGCCGGCGCATGGGCGGCCACCTCTTCAACCACGCTCGCGTGACCGGTATCAGCGTGAGCAGCGGCGGCGTGTCTGGCGTTGAAGTGGAATCCGGCGGCCGCCGTGTCGCCATCCCGTCGCGAGCCGTCGTCAACGCAGCCGGCCCCTGGGTCGACGCCGTGAACGCGCTCACCGGCGCCGCTCCGAAGCTCCTCGGCGTGACCCGTGGCAGCCATGTGGTCTTCGAACCGCCCGTACCACCTCTCCCCGATGCCGTGTTCTCGACTGCCCGCGAGGACGGCCGCGTCTTCTTCGCCGTCCCCCAGGGCCGCCTGCTGCTCGTGGGCACGACTGATGACCGCTACGACGCCGAGCCGGGCTCCGCCCGCCCGCCCGCCGCAGACGCCGAGTACCTCCTCGGCGAGGCACAGGCGCTCCTGCCCGGCTACGGCCTCTCGCGCGAGACCGTGCGCTACGCCTTCGCCGGGTTGCGCCCCCTGCAGCAGGTGGCCGGCGGCCCCGAGTCGGCGATCACCCGCCGCCACGTCGTCACCGTGCACGCCCGCCGGGGTGGGCTCGCAGGCCTCGTCAGCGTCACCGGCGGCAAGATCAGCACCTTCCGGCCCCTCGCCCGCGAGGCGCTTGACGCCCTCGGGCTTGGAACGGGCAGGCGTCCGCCGGAACTCGCCGCCCCGGCACCCGGATGGAACGACCTGTGTCCGAGCGACCTCACCACCGAGTCGCGCCACCACCTGCGCATGTACGGCCCCGCCCTCCCGGCAGTCCTCGCCAGCGGAACCGGCATCCTCTGTACCCACAGCGGCGCCGTGCGCGGGGAACTCCGCGAGGCCGTCGCGAGCCTCGCCACCACGCTCTCGGACGTGCTCATGCGCCGCACCGGCATCGCCTGGGCCGCCTGCCGCGGCCTCTGCTGCCACGTGCAGGCCGCGTCGCTGCTCGCGCCCATGCTCGGCTGGGACGCCGGCGAACGCGCTCGCCAGGTGGCCGCCTTCGAAGCGGACGTCGCCCGCCACCTGCCCACCCTCGACCAACTCGGCACGTCAGACTCCGTGGGCTGACCTCGAAGTCGCGCCCTGCCGGGCGTTAACGTTCGCCAGTCGCGAAACCGAAGGCTCAGCCCTGGCCGCGCATCTCCGCCACGCCTTCCTCGCCCTCCGCCTTGCGCAGCTCTCGCTCGCGCGCCTCTTCCTCTTCCCGCTTTTCCCGCTCCTCCGCCGTTTCCAGCACGAGCCCGCCGTGCACGTCCACCTCGACCACCGCTTCGAGCGGGTCGCCCACCACCGCGTAACGGGTGCCGCCGATGTACGTCAACGGGCTGTAGCGCCGCTCCTCGAGCTTCCACTGCTGGGCATACGCCTCGTCGAGTGCCTGTACGCGTACGACCCGTCCAACGAACACGGTGTGGTCGCCGATCCGGATCACGTCCTGGAGCCCGCACTCAATCCACGCCAGGCACTCTTCGATCAGCGGCGCGCTGATGCGTTGGCCGTTGAACGGGGTGAGCCCCGCGGCTTCGAGCTTGTTCACCGTCAGGCCGCTCTGCGTGCCAAGGAACGCCGTCTGCTTGAGCAGCGAAGGGCCCGGGATGTTGATCGCGAACTCTTCGCTGAAGCGGATCATGTCCGCCGTGTGGCGGTGCGGGTGGATGACGCAGCCCACCAGCGGCGGCTCCATCGAAAGCGGCACCGTCCACGCGATCGGCGCTGCGTTCGTGTTCCCGCGCCAGGCGGTCGTGACAATCGCTACCGGTCCCGGGTTCAGCAGCCTCCGGGCG
>Ga0315281_10000803_pt1 | contig 45385 bp, 35 predicted proteins | sample YL17G07_0_MG_FD_204540 | JGI IMG/M metagenome (GOLD analysis project Ga0315281, IMG submission 204540) | Sediment microbial communities from Yellowstone Lake, YNP, Wyoming, USA - YL17G07_0 | ecosystem: Environmental > Aquatic > Freshwater > Lake > Sediment | place: USA: Wyoming | collected...
GCACCGGTTCGCACACGTATAGCACGGCGAGCCGTTCGGTGTCGCCCGAACGCACCACGGGGGCGGCGAGCATTTCTGCGCGGATGTCCATGAAATAGGGATTTTCGACCAGGCGGATGGGTGTATGGTCGAAAATCTTTCCGGCCAGTTCGGCGGCGATGGGATCGCCGACCCAGATTTCGTCGGGCAGATTGAGATCGCCTTTGCGCTCGAAGCGTTCCCGGTAGTTGACCCAGTGATCGAGGAAGGCGACTGAGCGTTTGCCGAGCGCGCGCGCCAGTTTGATCGCGTCGAACTCCAGCTCGGATTGCCATGAAGTGCCGCAGAGCACCCATTCCGCTTGGCGGATGGCGTCGTCGAGAGACAGCGTTTCGATGTTGCCGAACTTGCGCTCGAACACCTTGCGCGCCGGGCCTTGCAGGACATAAAGGCAATGCAGCCCTTGCCTGCGCACATAGCTGCTGAGGACTTCCGCCCCGCCCGCATCGTGGGAGATGACCGCGACAATGATCGAATCGTTCATGCGTCGAGAATGCGGGGTTCTGTCAACTGGTGGGGCGCCAAACGAGGAGTGATGCGGGTAGCAGGCAGTTGGCTCCAAAGATAACGGGAATCTCTTTGATTATCTCGATTTCACCGCTGTTTGCGAGTTTTCCCAACTCCTCTCGAATACTCAAGTTGTAATCGTTAATTCTCATGTACCGTTGCTGTAATATTCCCAATACCGTTTGTTCCTCACAGTGTTGGAAGATGGGTTCAAAATGCAGAACACGGCGAGGTCTTAGCTGGATCAAGTTCCTGAGCGCGAGTGCGGAGTCCCGCACGTAATGAAGGGAATAGGAGGTGACGAAGTCGCTTTCCGGTTTGATCGCCAAGTTCGAGATACCTGTCGCACCAAAGTCACCTTTGCCTATCGTCACATCGTAGTTGTGCCATCTTGCCAGGTTCTGTGCCAGTTCGATGCCCTGTTGTGTGTACTCCAAGCCTATCACCGACTCATAAGTTAGCCGGCGTCTTTCGATGAGATTGAACAGCACTGATCCGTAGCCACAGCCGATCTCGACCAGATGTCTTGAACAGTCATCAAGCAGCGCTTGTTCTATCAAGTTGATATAGTGACCAAATGACTCGGATGTGGTCATCAGCATCAACTGATCTTTGACCAGGCAAGCATGCAAAAAATCTGACGGGCATTCCCAATTGCGCACTTCATCAACTCCGCATGGGGCGTCTTTCCATTTTGCTAATAACCCTCCCCATTTTTCCTGCCCGAACTCCCGGAGAATCTGCTCCTCGTTTTTTATCCTTTTGCTTGGTTCACCACATAACAGATCGGCAACCCGCTTGCTGTACCGCGGCAACTGATTTAATTCAAGTGGTTTCATGATGCTATAGGGATCGGTGAGTCGTTTGCGTGCGGTGATCAGCGAAGCGCAGCGAGATTCGCCCACACTTTGCGGAATGCGCTGACCATCAGATCCACGTCCTCGTTACTCAGCTCATGCATACACATGGCAAAACCCAGATAGCTGCGGTCATTGAGTTCTTCCGCCACCGGGCAGATGCCACGCTGGTAGCTGACATCGCGGTGGCAGATATCCGAAGTCCACGGGAAGCCTTTCGAGCCGTAAGCCATCTTCTGCTGGTACATGGGCAACAGGTGCAGGTTAGCGTAGCTAGAACCCAAGCCGGTTACGCCCTCGGCTTGCAGCGCCCCGACAATGCGCGCGCGGGGAACACCAAGTTTGGTTATATCCAGAACCATCGGATAGACGTAATAGGCGTGCGTGCAGTCGGGTCTGACGACGGGGGCGCGCAATCCTTCCAGCCCATTCAATCCGGCACTGAGCCGTTCGGCGGCGTGCTGGCGGCTGGCGACGAAGCAACTGAGCTTTTTGAGTTGCTCAATGCCTATTGCACACTCAATTTCGCCCAGCCGAAAGTTGTATCCGATCATGTTGGCGAGATTGGCAACCCCTTTCCCGCCCACCACTGCCTCGGCATGATTACGAATCAGTTGCAAACGCTCGCAAATCTCATCGTCGTCCGTAACAAGAATGCCGCCCTCGCCCGTGTGGATATGCTTGTGGTAATTCAGGCTATAGCTACCGACATGCGCCAGAGTTCCTGCATATTTATCTTTATAGAATACGCCCGGTGCCTGTGCTGCATCAGAGATCACCTTCAGTCCATGCTTGTCCGCAATTGCCATCAGTGTATCCATGTCGGCAGAGTGCCCAAAAATATCCACCGCCATGATCGCCTTGGTGTAAGGCGTAATGTTGGCCTCGACCGATTTTGGATCGAGGTTAAAGGTTTCAGGCTCAATGTCGGCAAACACCGGAATCGCATTCCAATGCAGGATGGCGGTTGCGCTGGCGCACATGGTCCATGGGCTGACGATAATCTCATCACCCGGTTCTATGCCAATTGCTCCTACCGCTGCGATCAAGCCGGATGTTGCCGAATTAACAGTAACCGCATGTTTTACGCCGAAGTAGGCTGCACAGGCGCGCTCAAATTCCCGAACCTTCGGGCCACCATAAAAATCTTCGTGCCAAGTGCCCAAAAACTGTGATAAGACACCGCTCTCGATCACCTGTTTAGCCGCCTCTGCCTCTTCCGCGCCAATTGGGTTATAGCGCTTGAAGGTGGTTTGAATGGCCTTGGGGCCACCCAATAGGGCAAGTTTCTCTGTGCTTGACGGTTTACTCATGCTAATCAACCTTGTGTGTTATTCAATTTCTAAATCGGAAGTGAAATATTGTAGGGTGCATGGAATGCGCCCTTGGCGTATTAGATGAAACAACTAGCCATTCGACTAGGCTGGGAAACAGCTTTGCATAGCCATCTGACCAAGGTTGGCAAACTACGTCAACCAGGTCATTGGTCAACGCCAACCAAGTACGCTGGTTATGGCCACGTGTCATGACGGATGTTTGCGTGACTGGCGCATCACGGCAACAATGCCGATTTTCTTCGGGGTCAAGCGATAAATCAGGGTGTAAGGATATTTCGGCATGACGAGTTCACGGATTCCGGCCCTTTTCCCAACATGCCCCAGCATGGGGAAGTTGCGCAGACTCTCAGCTGCCCGGCGTATTTCATCAAGGACTGATTGCGCCGCCGCCGGGTTGTCCGCTGCAATGTAGTCACGGATGGATTCGATATTCCGCCGCGATCTGGGCGACCATTCAAGCGGCTTTTTTTCTGACATTCTTTACTGTCCCTATTTGCGCCCAGAATTCATCATGCGGGATGCCCTTCCCTGCCTTCAGTTCGGCAAGCCCCGCGTCTATCTGCTCGAGTTTCCATTCTTCGTATTCGAGACGATCCTCTATGGCTTGCTTGATGATTGATTGCGGAGTGTGCCGCGATCCTGATGAGATTTTTTCGAGCCGCTTGAGAATAGTTTGCGGCAAGGTGATGGTGTTGCTCATGGCATGCCCTCCAAGGCGATTCAACTGTTTTTATTCTACACCAAAAGAAATGGGGAAAATTCATGCTGACCCAAAAGTCCATTTTGGTTTAACTCAACCATTGCGATGCAATTCTATTGCACATGGTTATTGCTGTTTTGAAAGAGAAATGGAATTACACATTTCTTGTACATCTTGCCTGCAGTTCGCAAGCTTGCTGTTTGATTTGCTCGCAGACGCGCTGTGCGGCGAGCGCTGATTCACCTGTGCTGGCGAGTGTGTCACCCTGTGTAATTGCCCGATAGATATTATCTACAGCCCCGCGCATGGCTGAAGGGTATTCACCGGCTCGACGTATACCCGCATCAAGCATACGATAACCCTTAAATGTATCGCTAGCCACGGCACGGCGCTCACGCCAGAAAAAACCGCCATCTTCCATGGCCAACACACCGTGCGAGAAGACCAAATGAAGCTCAAAAATTGCATAATCCTCGGCGTGACCACAAACCAGATGCACGGGCAACCCATTCGCCCCCTCCAACCAGACAGGAACCGTCGAATCGTTGGGGAAGAAATCCTGTATCGGTTTGCCAACCTTGACGATTTCCATGTGGCCAACAAGCAAGTGCAAAAGATCCAGCATGTGGGAGCCATTGTTCAAAATTCCCTTGTTGTAAAACCCAACCACAGAGCGCAACTGACCCCATCTACCTGCTTGCATATCGGCCTGGAGTTTTAAAATATCAGGTGCCCAGCGCCGTGTGTAATTCACCGCCAGCAGAATGTTAGCTTTGCGGCACTCCGCAACGAGTCGTTCGGTCTCTGCAAGCGAGGTTGTAATGGGTTTTTCGCAGAAAATCAGCTTGGGCTTCAGACGCAAAGCGATTTCAAGATCATGTGCGTGATACTGTGTCGGTGAACAGATGCTGATGACAGCATACTGGTCACCAGAATTCAATGCTTCCTCAATCGAGCGAAATCCTGCGGGTACACGCCATGCATCCATGAAACTTTTGCGGCGCGCGTCATCAGGCTCCACACATGCCGCCAGGCTAAATCGGCCATCGCGTGTAAATCCCCCTGCATGCGTGTAAGGGAAATCACTGGATGGACGCCCCAGATCAAATATTCCAGCGATGTTTCCGCACCCAATAATAAGAACCGGCAGTGGGTTTAACTTCATCATATTTCTAACATATGGGGATGCATGCATGGCGACAGCCGATTATCACAGCAGGCGCATTCCAAGCATATTAGGGCCTCTTTTCCATCAGGAACCAAGTAATGTCGTCAAGCATAGGGTGAGCACGATGGTAGACAAAGCCATAGTCGATGAGTGTTAGGTCAGAATATTTTTCCAGCATTTCACCAGCAAAATCTCGTTTGAAAAGTCTTTCTGTGTGGCCTCGATAGGGAATGGCTACGGGTGATGTGTTGTAATATTCACATACAAGGATATAACGGTTAGAGGCCTGATACATTTTTTCATATACAGCATTTAACATTTCTGGCTGAATATGGATTAAGACGGTTTTTATCAAAACCAGGTCGACTTTATCCTCAGTTAAAGGGTATTCTAAAATTGAGCCTTCAAATACATTTTGGATACCAATTAAATCCGCGAGCTGCCTAGCTGCGTCCGGGTTGATTTCTACACCTCTAAGGTTTGATTTCGGATAAAGAAGTTTCAGTGCCTTCACGCCAAACTCAAGGCAGGATGAAATTTGCCTTGCTTGTTTAAGCGCTCCTGAGAATAAATTGAGGTTGGAAGCCAACAGTTCTAGGCTATCGTTTCGACCGATATATTCTGTGCCAAAATTTCCTGCCCAGAATTCCTCTTGTGGTGTTGCGTAGTTGGTTGTGGTGCTCATATTCTACGATCCCTTGGTTTGTTTTTTGGTTAAACATAATCGCTTCACAGTGATGCGAAGCTTGGCGGCATACTTTTTTAACATCCCATTTATTTGCATTTCCAATGTTACATTCAACCTAGTGAGGCCGGGTTGAAATTCGCTTAACACGCCATATCGAGAGCAACATTGCACGGATTATTCTGTAATTTCCTACAATAATTCGACCGAATCTCGACTGGCCTTTCCGGTCTCGTACATCAAATATTACCTGGTCTAGCCGATATCCATTCTTTGCCGCGAAAATCATCAACTCTGTTCCAATAGATTCATACGAGTCGAAATGGCCTAGTGCTTCAAAAACCGCTGTGCGATACGCTTTCATCCCGCACAAGGGGTCTTTAATTCCAAAACGAGTAATTGTATACCAAGCAAATAGATGCTCTGCAAATCGCTGCCGTCTGCTACGAATACCGGCAACGACATCGGCACCGGCATCAATTTGATCAATAAATTTTTGAAGAAGGGTCGGGTCATGCTGCCCATCTGCATCTAAAGTAATAACCACTTCACTGCCGAGTGCCGCTGCTTTTTCAAACCCTGAATTTAGTGCTGCATCGTAACCACAATTCCGCTCATGAGACACTACGATTGCACCTGCCTGCCTGGCCAGTTCAGCAGTGTCATCTGTTGACCCATCGTCGACGACGATTGGCAAACCGTATATCCCCGCCGCTTCGATGATACCCAGGATGGTCGCTGATTCGTTCAGGGCAGGAATGACGATGCCTACTCGAGATCGATCCATCGCAGATGCTCCCCCGCACTAATATCGCGCCTGACCCGCTTGTCAATCATCTTATCCAGGCAATATGGAGGAAATCCATCCAAGGGGCAGGGGCGTAGAACAATGAGATGCTCTTTAGACAATACAGTACCCGCAGCAAGATCACTTTTGGCACGGACAGCCCGTCGTTGAATGATAACGGTCTCCCTTTCATTGTTCTCAACTTGCTTAACACCTGTACCCAAGGCATTTTCCAATTCCCGCGCCCGATCCACCATTTCCCGCCAGCTCTTGGGGTCCAGTGAAAATGCATGATCCGGGCCGACACGCATGACGTCATCTGTGAAATGCTTCTCTATCGCCCGAGCACCCAAAGCCACGGCGCCTAAAACAGTTGTATGTCCTGGGGTATGGTCACTCAGCCCCAGAACCAGGTCTGGATACATCGCGCGGTATGTTTGCAAAACATTCAATTGGATGTATTTGAAGTTTTCGAGGCTGGCGGTGTAATTGGTGTTGCATTGCATCAAGCAAAGCATAGGGTTAATTGCCAGCCCAGCGGATACTGCACGATGAACGTCATCCAGCGTGGATGCACCCGTTGCCAGGATATAGGGCTTCTGCTTTGAGGCGATGTATTCGACCATCTCAATCCAGGTGATATCACCGGAGCCAATCTTGTAGGCAGGTACATAGGGGTCAATGTGGTCAACAATATCTACGGCATAAGGGCTGGTAAAGAAGGCGATTCCAGCTTTATCGCAGGTCTCTTTTAACGTGCTGGTCCAATCAAGGCTGACACTGGCATTCCTGTAGACCTCAAATACCGATTTTTTCCATTTTGCCTGGTGGGACTGCTGACCACCCAAGTTCCTGAAACCGTGATCACTGACAATCGTTTCAGCCTTAAAATGTTGAAATTTGGCAGCATCCGCACCTGCCTCTGCTGCAAGACAGATTAGATCCTTGGCGCGTTCAAGATCGCCATCATGATTGGCCGCAATATCAGCAATGAAATAAGTCGGAAAATCGCGTCCAATTTTTTTCCCCTCAATTTCTAAAATTGAATCCGGCTTCTTCATAAATATTCCTTCGCAACCTTTTCGATTTCATCGCTTAAACGGGGTAGCTTGAGATCAAATGTATTTTCAAACCGTGAACAGTCCATCCGCATATCTTTTGGCCGATAGGCTTGCAAGAATTTTGCTTTACTGGAATCGACGAGAGTCATGCCACTCGTTGGCAGCCCCAAACACTCAGCAAAAGTAAAGTCTAAATCAGCCTTGCTCATTCCGTTGTGTGATCCAAGATTAAAAATGCCAACAGCCTTTCTCTCAATAACAAACTGAATCAACTCAGCCAAAGTATCCATAGATAATGGATCAAAAAAAACATCATTTAATACTTGAATATTTTTGCCGCTTGTCAATGAGTTGTACACCCAATCAGTAAGGCTTTCTCGATTAATTGCTTTGCTACGTCCAATAAAATTAGTCCGAAGAATTGTACTTGGCACTTGCGTGGCGGCCAACTCGCCTGCGTACTTTGAAAACGCATAATAATTTTTTAATGCAACTTGGTTTTCAGTGTTCAGTCTCATTCCGTCATATACATGATCGGTAGAAATTTGCACCAGATGAGAATTCGAATTGGATTCACTTATCCATTGGACTAGATTCTCGACCACTTTGGTGTTAACTAAGTAGGCCTCATTAGGAAAGATTTCACAGCGCTCAACGCTTGTTAAACCCACAAGATTGATAATACACTCTGGACGAACGCTGTCGAGCATCGCGAATGCTTCGCTTTTGTTAGCTAAATCAGCTAAAAAATCTGCGTTAGCTGACCGCGCATGGGTGACAACGGTGTTGCCATACCCCCTGAGAAGGGGGACTAAAGTTGAGCCTAGTAGGCCGGTAGCGCCGGTAACAAAAATAACGCGTTTATTCACGATGTTAGACAGATACGCATTGAATATATTCGATACCACACTTGCCCGCCCAAAACTTTCCTTGTGGAGTTATGTAAAGTCTTGTATTGATCATGACTCAATGCTTTTTAGTTGGTTAAAAACAAGCTCTGCTCTTCTCCAGTCGTTTTCAGTATCAATATCTACGACTCTCCAATTTGGGATTTGCATACCTAAGCCAGCAGTATGCATTTTTTTGTGTTCTAGCCACGCAGATGCCTTGCCCCAGTAAAATTGTCCAGCATCATGATAAGATTTTTCCAGGTCCTGAGTTCGTGTTAACTCGTATTCCGGACTAAAGAATTGCATTTTGCCGCCCGGAAGTTGGCGCATGGCCCGCTGAATAGGGTGGGCATATTCCGTAACAGGATAAACAAAATCAGCATCTCGTGCCTGCGCTAAATCGAGAGCAGCGACCAAATCACTAACTTGCAAAAATGGCACACAGGGATATATGCAGCAGGCGTATTCCGCTACCCACCCGAAATCAATGCATGATTTGACGGCATGAGCAACAACAGGAACAGTTGGAGTAAGGTCATCGGCCAGATTCGCAGGACGAACGAAAGGCGTTTCTGCCCCCCAGTTCCTAGCCAATTCGGCTATTTCTTCGTCATCTGTAGACACAATGATGTGTTCAAACAGGCCAGAGTCTCTCGCCGCGCTGATAGCCCAGGCAATCATTGGCTTGCCACAGAAATTTTTAATATTTTTTCGCGGGATACGTTTGCTGCCACCGCGTGCAGGAATGACTGCAATTTTCATAACAAAATAACCTCTTTTTAAAATTCTGGGGTGAATGGATATTGGCTAAGGTAGTCCGAGTGCAGCACATTCACCACTGCCTGGATATCGGCTTCGGAAATGTCCTGGCGACCGTAGGGAATCATGATTGTCAAATCTTGCCAATCTTGCCACGGTTCTGCTCTATCCAGATATGCTTGGTAACGATGCAGTTTTTTCTCATTTGCTTTTCTTCTTTATCGTGTGTTTGAACTTCAAAACCGCGAAGTTCAACTCGATAGATGTCTCAGAGTCGCTTGTTTGCAAATCGTCGTCGAAGATTTCGGCGATTAGTTCCCCGCTTTTTTGCATGAGCGATTTTTGACCGGTTTTGTCTTGAACTACTGATAACTCTTTGATGTTTCTTGACAGCTCTCTGATTTTTGAGAACGCCTCTATGATGGCGAATGTAGCCTCTACGGCTTGCTTGCTTCGTAGTATTGTGGCCATCATGTACAAGCCTTTTTCAGTGAAGGCTTTAGGCGTAACCCTTGTTTTTGCAAATTTTGTGGTCGAAATTTTCGACCGCAAATCTGCAAACTCCACCCCACTAAGCTCAAACATATAATCCTGCGGAAATTTATCGGGATTGTTTTTTACCGCCTCATTGATCCTTTTTGTTTCAACCCCATAAATCACTGCCACATCGGCATCAAGCAAAACTTTTTCGTTTCTTATCTCGATAATAAGCTTTTTTAAATTCTCGATTTTTACCATGTCACTCATATCAATTCATCCCCCTCTACAACCCCTTTGCGCGACTTTTTTATGCGCTGTGGTTTGGGTCAACACAGGTTTGGATCAGCTTGCGCAGTTCATCCACGGTCAAAAAATGGGCGTTGCTGCCACTGTCGTAGCTGAAGTCTGGCTCAACCGGTTTTGCACCTGTTTTAGCACAGTAGTCTGTAATGCTGTAGGCACCGCCAGAAGGCAATATGGCGTAGTATCGTCCCAAATCTACAGTGTTGAAGCTGTCGCTGGAGGTGATCATTTCTTCGTGAATTTTTTCACCTGGACGCACGCCGATGACCGGATACTTACACTCCGGGCCAATGGCCTTGGCCACATCAGTAATATGGTAAGAAGGGATCTTGGGCACAAGTACTTCTCCGCCCCAAGCATTTTCCAGAGACCACAACACCATGTCGACGCCTTCTTGCAGGCTGATGTTGAAGCGCGTCATGGCAGGGTCGGTAATGGGTAATACCCCGCTCGGTCGTTTTTCAAGGAAAAATGGAATCACGGAACCGCGACTACCCATTACATTGCCGTAACGCACTACACTAAAGCGGATGTCGCGATCACCTATGATGTTGTTAGCGGCGATGAATAGTTTGTCCGAACAAAGCTTGGTTGCGCCGTAAAGATTAATGGGTGCAGCCGCCTTGTCAGTGGATAGTGCCACGACGCGCTGCACGCCTGTGTCCAAACAGGCTTCGATCAGGTTTTGCGCACCAAGTACGTTGGTTTTTATGCATTCAAAGGGATTGTATTCCGCTGCCGGAACCTGCTTGAGTGCTGCGGCATGAATCACAATATCTATATTTTCTAGCGCGCGACGCAAGCGTGATTCGTCACGCACATCCCCCAGAAAATATCTCAGGCAAGGGTGCTTGCTATGCAAAAAATGCTGAGCCATTTCGAATTGTTTTAATTCATCCCTCGAAAAAACAACCAGCCGTTTAATTGTTGGGTAACGCTCCAACACGGTTTTAACAAAAGCCTTACCGAACGAGCCTGTGCCACCGGTGATAAGGATGGATTTATCGTTGAACAAGTTATGCTCCCATCAGGTAAAAAGTTGCCAAATAATTTTCATTTGTACAAATTATGGCAGGTTTAATAATAAAAGGGCAGGCCACAGTAGCTGAATGTATTTTGCGGTTGGCCCCACCCCACCCAATCCCACAAACAAGAGCCTATTACGCCTTCTAATTGCAGCATTCACCAAGGTTCAACGAGCTTAACATGGAATAATATGAGCGAAAAAAGAATTATTTCGCTCAATGGCTGCAACGGATAAGTCGGAAGCAGTTTTTAACCTTTTGCACTTGGGGCTTGAAACCGCCTTAGTTAGAGTAAGTTTATGCTGAATCTTTTCCAGATATTTTCGAAATTCTTCTGCCGAGTAATAAGACGGATTTGGAGCTATTCGTCTATATTTGTTAGGGCGCATGGTGTCCTTTGCCTTGGCTTTATTGCCATGATCTTGCCTGGGTGCGCAATTAAGCGTAATGGCTACGATGTGCCTCAGTTGGCTTTGCCGGCACAGTATAAAAACTCGACTCCTGCAGGTGTGCCTGATACGACATCTTCTTCCAAAGATTCAAATGTCCTCCCTGCAAAGCCGAATGTTCCGCAGGATGCCGGCTTGGCTGAGTGGTGGCGAACTTTCGGCAATTCCGAGTTGGTTGAATTGGTTGACCGGGGGCTGGCCAATAACCCGGATGTACGTATTGCGACACTTCGAATGGCCCAAGCCAATGCGCGTGCTGATCAGGCTCGCGCTGGATTGATGCCGACCATCAGTGCTCCATTTGGTGCGGCGATTCAGATGCCGGGTGGCACGATCGGAAGTGTCCCGGTGGGAACGGAGGATAGAACAACCCAGAAGTCGTACCAGGCGAGCGTGCGCGGAAGCTGGCGTGCGGACATTTGGGGTGAGCAGAGTTCTTTGGCGGAGTCCGCCAAATTCCATCTATGGCAGGCAGCGTTTGATCGCGACAACGTGCAAAGAAACATGGCGGCCAATCTTGCTTCCAGCTACGTCGAGTTTCTTTCTCTGAATGACCGCTTGCGGGTTGCTCGTGAGACCGAGACTGTATTGAGTGGCATGTTGGCCGCTATTGAAACACGGGTGGACGCCGGCGACGCAACGCTGATTGATTTAGATCAGCAAAAAGCGGCTATTTTTGCAGCTCGCGCGACAATGCCCAATCTTGAACAGCAACGTGAGGATGCGCTCTCAACCATTGCTTCTCTGGTGGGAACCGTTCCCGGATCGCTGAAGCTTTCCAGCGACGGTCTTGACGCGCTTTATCTCCCCGCTGTTGTTCCAGCGCTGCCTTCTTCTCTGCTGCTTCGCCGCCCTGATGTGCGTATGGCAGAAGCGCGGTTGCTTGCGGCAGATGCCGATGTCGACGTGGCTCGTGCGCGTATTCTTCCGCCACTGGATCTCTCGGCGCAGGTGGGTTACAGCAGTCTTTCCATGGCGCGGTTTTTTCAGCCTCAGGCTCTCTTCTGGAATGCGCTCGCCAATTTGACGGCCAATATTTTTGACGGCGGCAAGCTGGCGAGTGAGAAGGAGAATGCCCAGGCGATACACGAAGAAATGGTGGAGACCTACGCGCGCGCCATTTATCAGGCCGTGAGAGAGGTGGAAAGCGCTCTTGTCACTATCCGGCTGAATGGCAAGCGTCTCGACGCACAGCAGGAAGTCATCGCCTCGGCGCGGCGGGCGTGGGATAGCAGTGCCGAGGTGTACGCTGTCGGGGGACTCGACTATCTGGCATTGCTTGATACAGAGCGCACTTATCAACGCTATCTGGACGAATATCAGCGGATCAAGATGGATCACTACCGTGGGTATATCAGCCTGTTCCAGGCATTGGGCGGCGGTGTGAAATTTGCTGAGCAGCTGCCTGGAAAGGGCGTTCGCCCAACCTTGGCTCGGGGTGACGCTTTGGGTTCAGTTTCCCTCGCTGCACCGAAAAAAGTTTCTGCAACCGCCGGAGTCGATTGGGTTGTGCAGTCTTCGGCAGAGAATTTCTGGCAAGTCGAGTTGCCCGGTCTGTACCATCGTTCGACGATTGGCGCCACATGGCGCGATCTGCGGACGCGTTACCCGAAACTGATGGGAAGCCGCGTTGTACGCCCGCGCCTGAATGGGCGCATAGAAGACAGTGCGGATGACCAGATGTCATGGTATCGCTTGTACGTCGGCAAATTCGCAACGCCTGAAACCGCTCATGAGCTATGTGCGGCGCTTAAGGCAAACTTCCAGCGTTGCCGTGTCGTATCCTCGCGTTCTGACGAGACGGTCGCTGTACCTCCTTTGCCGCAGAAAGACAAAGCGCCGGCTGCGGAATCCAGCCCGGGCGTCGTTCGTGGTTCTGGCACGTTGTCTGCCAATAAACTTTCGCCTGCATCCGCATCGTCGGAAACAGCCGGACGTGCCGCTGGCGAGTCCGATATGGAATCTGATCCGGCATTGTCCCCCTCGTCAGTGCCAGCGCCAGAATCGACGGCGACTACAGTTAAAAACGTTCCAGCCGGGTCTGCCGGCATTGCAGGGAAGCAGAATAAGGGCAAAGGATAAATGATGGGCGAACAGTTATCCCACACCGTTGTCCAGTGCCTCACTGCCATTGCCCGGCATCATGGATTGCAGGTCAATCCGGAGCGATTGATCCATGAATACGCATTGACTGATGAGGAGCCAGCGCCCGCCCTGGTGCTTCGTATGGCTTCCGAGATGGGCATGAAAGCGAAAAATGAAAAGCTTTCATGGAAGGGTCTTTTTGCGCAGAAAGGCGTGTTCCCCACTCTGGCCAGGCTGACCAACGGCAAGGGGATTATTGTTGTCGGCGTTCGCGCCGGCGAGGGCGAGAGTGAAGGTCTTGTGGCGGTTCTTGATCCGTCGGCCGACATGACTGCGGTGGCATGGATCGATCGTGAGAAGTTTTGCAGCCTCTGGGATGGGGAGGTTGTTTTTCTGAAGCGCAGCCATTCGTTCTCGGATCCGAACCAGCCATTCGGTCTCCGTTGGTTCATCCCGGAAATATTGAAGCAGAAAACCGCTTTCAGGGACATTGCCATTGCCGCGCTTGCGATGACGTTGTTGGCGCTGGCATCGCCGATTTTTTTCCAGCTGGTGATCGACAAAGTGCTTGTCCACCAGAGCGCTTCCACGCTTTCTGTGTTAACGGTTGGCGTGGTGAGTGCGATGTTGTTCGAGTCGCTGTTTGCTTATCTGCGTCAGATTTTGCTTCTTGCGGCAACCAACAAGATCGACATGCATATTACACGTCGCGCATTCGGGCACCTGCTTTCATTGCCAATCGATTATTTCGAGACGACCTCTGCCGGGGTGGTAACCCGCAATATGCTACAGATCGAGAGCATTCGCAATTTTCTCACCGGACGGCTTTTTTTTACTGCGCTCGATACTGTGTCGCTATTAATTTATTTGCCCATTCTGTTTTTCTATTCATTCAAACTGGCATTGATCGTGCTGGCATTTTCCATTGTTATATCGGGGATCATTTTCGCTTTGCTGCCGACCTACCGGCGCCAGCTTGACGCGGTGAATACGGCCGAGGGAAAACGGCAGGCGCTGCTGGTCGAAACCATACATGGCATGCGAACGGTCAAGGCGCTTGCGATTGAGCCTGTGCAAAGACGTGCATGGGATCATTTGTCGGCGGAGGCAATCACGCGGCATTTTCGCGTCGCAAAAACCTCGATTACGGGCGTTGCGTTTACCGATTTCCTCGGCAAGTTGATGCCTGTAACCATCATTGTCGTCGGGGCGCAAGGGGTGTTTGACCAGACGATGACGGTGGGTGTTCTGATTGCTTTTCAGATGCTTTCCGGGCGGGTTTCCGGCCCATTGCTGCAGATTGTCGGATTGATCAACGAGTATCAGCAAACACGTGTTTCAGTGGACTTGCTGGGGCAAATCATGAATCGGCCTCCGGAAGGGCGTGGTAGTGGCGGGTTGCGGCCGGAGTTGAAGGGCGAGATCAGTTTCGATAACGTCACGTTTTGCTATCCGGGCGCCAGCATAACCGCGCTTGACCGGGCAACGTTCACGATTCCATCCGGCGCGGTAGTGGGGATCGTTGGCCGAAGCGGCTCCGGCAAGACCACGCTCGCCAAGCTGATACAGGGACTCTACCCTGTTCAGGAAGGTGTCGTCCGGTTCGATGGAGTGGATGCCCGCGAGATCGATCTGTCTCATTTGCGTCGCCATATTGGCATTGTCATGCAGGAAAATTTCCTGTTCCGCGGCACGGTTCGCGAAAACATTACCGCAACCAAGCCGGATGCTTCTTTTGAGGAAGTCGTTGCCGCGGCGCAAGCCTCTGGCGCCGACGAGTTCATTGAGCGGCTTCCGCAAGGGTACGACACGCTGCTGGAGGAAAACGCGTCCAACCTGAGTGGCGGCCAGAAGCAGCGCTTGTCCATAGCGCGTTCCCTGTTGTCGAAACCGCGCATCCTTATTCTCGATGAAGCCGCAAGCGCTCTGGATCCGGAGAGCGAGGCCATATTTATCCGTAATTTGTCGCAGATCGCGGTCGGCCGCACTGTGGTCATGATTTCTCACCGCCTTTCGACTCTGGTAAACGCCCATTCCATATTGGTCATGCAGCAAGGGCGCCTGGCCGATGCCGGCCGTCATGAAGAATTGCTTTCGCGTTGCCAAACCTACCAGCAATTATGGAACCAACAGACAAGTCATCTGTAAGCCTGTTGGCGAAAGCCAGGCTGGCTATATACAGCCTTTCAGGAAAGGCGAAGAAGCCGTCTGTTGAAACTACAGCGATCGAATTCCTGCCTGATGCAGACGCAATCGAGCGCAGCCCTCTTCCTCTTTCTGCGCGTATTACGCTGCACGTTTTAGCGGCGGCGTTTGTCTTTTTTCTCCTGTGGGCGACTTTTTCCAATGTCGACCTGATCGTCGTGGCGCGTGGCCGCCTCGTGACGCCTCTCCCGAATATTGTCGTCCAGCCACTGGAGACCTCGATTATTCAGAGCATCGATGTCCGCAACGGCCAGATCGTTAGAAAAGGCGAACGTCTGGCAACTCTCGATCCGACTTTCACCGAAGCCGACGAATCCCAGTTGCGAACGCGCCTCCACAGTCTCGACAACCAGCTGCAGCGGTTGGATTCAGCGCTTTCGGGTATCAAGCCCGCGAAGACTGCCGGCACGGATGCGGACAGCCAGCTGCAGACGCATTTGTCCAGTGAGCGTCAAGCCAGTTATGTCGCTCAAGTGCGCAAGCTGGAAGAAACGGTCGGGCGCTTGCGCGCGACTCTGGAAACCAATAGGCGTGATGAACAGGCACTGGCTTCGCGAGTCAGGGTTCTGAAAGAAATGGAATCAATGCAGCAAGATCTGGTCGCCAAAAAATTAGCCGCGCGTAATCGCCTCCTTGATGCACAGGACAGACTGCTCGAAGCTGAGCGAAGTATGGAAATGGCCAGAAACAGACAAATCGAGATCAAACGCGAACTTGCCGCACTCGAAGCAGAAAAGATGTCGTTCGAGACCGGTTGGAGGCAAAAAATGATGGAGGAGTTGTTGGCTGTTTCGCGCGAACGAGACGCGGTGAACCAACAGTTGCAGAAAGCCGATAAGCGCCGCAATCTGGTGGTGTTGTCTTCGCCGACCGATGCGGTCGTTCTTGATATAGCAAAGCTATCTCAAGGATCTGTCGTTCAGGCGGCTGAAAAACTTTTCACCCTGGTTCCCCTGGGAGCCGAACTGGAAGCCGAAGTGCAAATCGATTCTCTGGATGTCGGCTATGTCAAGATTGGCGATATGACACACGTCAAGCTGGATGCCTATCCTTTTCAGCAGCACGGTGCGCTTGACGCAAAACTGCGTGTTATCAGCGAAGATGCCTTCCGTCGCGAGGCAGCCGGATCGGGAATGGATGCGTTTTATGTGAGCCGGGTCAAGCTGGTGAGCACACGCCTGAAAAAAATGCCGGAACATGCGAAGCTTCTGCCGGGTATGACACTGACGGCAGAGATCGTGGTCGGTAAGCGCTCGGTCATGTCCTATATTCTATGGCCGCTCACAAAAGCAGTGAACGAATCTCTTCACGAGCCGTGACAATTCGCCGATTAAATGCCTTGGGAACGTATGGGAGTGCTTTATTGTTTTCTGTCTATACAATGAGAGTGCGCTATGGCCGCCGATAATACTGACAAGGAAAAGCAAGCCTTCAGAAAAGCTTTGCTATCTGCGGAAAAGGGGCAGCCCAAGGAGCAGTTTACCCTTGGGCTGATGTATGCCAACGGCGTAGGTGTCGCCCAGGACTTTCAGAAGGCCTTGTATTGGTATCTTAAAGCTGCTGATAATGGTCTGGCCGCAGCACAGTACATCTTGGGCAGCAAATACGCCAGCGGCACCGGCGTCAAGCAGGATTCTCAGAAGGCTTTCTCGTGGTACCTCAAGGCCGGGGAGCAAGGTTACCCCAAGGCACTTTTTAATCTCGGAAAACTCTACTCAACTCCCCATCCGGACCTCGCGGCGACCTGCTTTCACAAGGCCGCCGAAAAAGGGCTGGCCGAAGCACAACTGATCCTCGGCGCGGAATACGCCAGCGGCAAAGGTGCCGGGCAGGATTTTCAACAGGCTTTATACTGGTATCAAAAGGCGGCAGAACAGGGTTTGGCGGCAGCGCAATGCGCTTTGGGGAACCTGTTCGCCAATGGGCAGGGTTGTGCGCCTGACATGCAGCAGGCGTTGTTCTGGTATCGCAAGGCGGCCGCGCAGAATTTTGCGGCCGCAAAAATTGCGCTGAAAAATATCGATGCACGGGATGGCGTCCGGAACCAGAGCCGTTCCCGCAGCAATACCGTGGCATCGGAGCGCAGACAATCTGCATCCCGTTGGGCCGAAGTTGCAGAGCAAGGTGATACCGACGCCCGATACCATTTAGGCTTGATGTACGACTTGGGGCAGGGTGTGGAGCCTGACTCGGTGCAGGCCGAATTGTGGTATCGCAAAGCGGCTGAAGAGGGCGATGCGAGAGCCCAGCTCAAGCTTGGGCAGTTGTGCGAAAAACAGTATCCATTGGAGGCGGTAAGCTGGTACCGCAAGGCAGCAGAGCAAGGCAATACTGAAGCCCAATTTGCGTTAGGCAGGTTGTATTCCACCGGCCAAGGCGTGGAAAAGGATTCCCTGCAGGGATTTTCCTGGTATCTCAAAGCCAGTGAGAGCGGAGACCCAAAAGCGCAGATAGCGCTCGGCCATCTGTGTGAAGACGGGCTCGGGCATATCGCCACTGCCCTGTACCAAAAGGCCGCAGAGCAGGGCGACGCTGAAGCCCAGTGTATTTTAGGCCGCAAATATGCTGACGGAGAGGGTGGCATGCAGAATTACCCGCTGGCCTTGTCCTGGTACAAGAAAGCAGCAGATCAAGGCCTTGCGGAGGCGCAATTCGTGCTTGGAAGCCTGTACGCCAGCAGTCGCGGTGTTGATCAGGATTTGGAGCAGGCGGTGTTTTTGTACCGCAAGTCTGCAAAACAGGGATTCGCGGCAGCGCAAAACGCGCTTGGCGTGGCCTACTCCCGTGGGGAGGGAGTCGGGAAAAGTAACAGGCAGGCAGTGTCATGGTGGTTAAAAGCGGCAGAGATAGGCAGCGCTGAGGCTCAATACAATCTGGCGTTAATGTGTGAAAAGGGGCTAGGGGTTACACAGGATATTACTCAGGCGCTGACTTGGTATCGCAAGGCAGCAGAACAGGGGTTGGTTGAGGCACAGTGCGCTTTAGGAAATATGTATGCCAGCGGCAAAGGCACTAGCCAAAATTTGAAGCAGGCTTTTTTGTGGTACGGGAAGGCAGCAAAGCAAGGCGATGCAAAGGCACAGTGGAATCTTGGCTCCATTTACGCCAGCGGTCGAGGCGGCATCCCGCAGGACTTACGGCAGGCTTCGTACTGGTGTCGAAAAGCAGCAGATATTGGTTTCGCCCCAGCTCAGTCGACGCTGGCGGCAATCTACGCCCGTAGCGGGGGGGTAGAAAACCGTGAGCATGCTGTTTTCTGGTGGACCAAGGCGGCTGAGCAGGGTGATGCGGAGGCGCAATATAATCTGGGTTTGATGTACAGCCAAGGCCATGGGGTAGCGCAGGATTTCGAACGGGCTTTTTCCTGGTTTGGCAAAGCGGCCAAACAAGGCTTGCCGAGCGCCCAATCCCGATTGGGTTTGATGTATGCGACTGCTCAGGGAACTCCATTGGATTACATCGAAGCTCTCAGGTGGTTTATTATTGCTGGAGACAATGGTGATGTTGCTGCCAGGAAAAACGGAGAGCATTCTGCAACATTGATGACGGCTCAGCAGATTACTGAAGCACAGCGTCGGGCCAAAGAGTGGGTGAGAGCTCACGCTAACAAGTAGGGCGCAAAAAACGAGTAGCCAGCTTCGCTCACCATGACAAACATGACCTTGTGTTTTGCGGGATGTCCATTTTCGGCAAAGACCGCAGTGCACGGGGATTCCCATTGTTGGGCGAGAGCTGTTTTATATTGTCGTCATTAAGAAATTAATTTACCTGTTTTCCGCCAGTTGCCAGAATGTCTCTGGTGGTTGGATTTTCCTGGCCCGGCAATGTTCCTGATGGCGTGGTCGTTGGGACAGCCAGCAACATGCCAGCAGTCTGGGCGAAATGACACTCCGGTTTTTCATTAGCATCAAACTGTCTGAGCGCATCCGCCATCGCGCCAGCATTCGCGACGTCTGTCTTGGCATTCCTCGCATCGAAATCAACCATCGCTTGAACCATCCCGCTCACTTGCGAAGGCAGGCTTGCCGTTCCTTTATGGCTGTCCGCTACGAACCAGACATCGGCCATCGCATGGTTTGCTCCGTCAGTGGTCTGGTAATTCGATTCAAGACCAATCCAGTTGCCGTTACTGTTGGCTGAGGTCGATTGTGCGTTGACGTTAAGTTTGGCAATGCCCAAGGCATCAAGCGTCTTCAGCTCTCCGGCCTGGCTTACGCCATCCGAGTTGCTGTCAACCCATACCTTCAGATCAGCAAAACCCGTATCCGCACTGGTGATCAAGCCATCGCCGTTGGTATCCATCTCAGCCAGTGCCGCGTAACCATCTGCAGCTCGCTGGCCGTTCGATAGAACAGTCGAACTGCCAAACAGCTCCGATCCATCGTTGATCGCACCGTCATGATTGCGATCCAACACCAGCAACCCATCCGTAGGAGCAACCCATCCGACATGCACCTTCTGCCCAGTCGCATTCAAGTCAAACTGCACACCAGAGGCAATGCTGACCGTCGAAACACCATCCCCGCTCAAATCCAGCACCAGAGGTGTAGCCAAATGCATGACCGATAGTTGGGTAGTGGTAAAACTGGGCATCAGACCCGCGACAAGCAGCGCGCAAACCTGAACCGTGGTCAGGGCGGCGGCCTGATCGGTCGTCAATGCCGAAGCTTGTCCCGCGCCGAGTGCTGCAACCTGTGCCGTGGTGAGGGCCATTACCTGACCTGTCGTTAATGCCTGTATCTCGGCCGTTGTCAGTGCCCTCACCTGAGCCGTCATCAGCGCCGCGAGATCGCGGGTTTCGATCACGGCGATCTGATCCGTTGTCAGCGCCGCCACCGCTGCCGTCGACAATGCCTTGGCCTGTGCCGTGGTCAGGGCGACGATCTGGTCGGTCGTCAATGCCGAAGCTTGTCCCGTGCCGAGCGCTGCAACCTGGGCGGTGGTCAGCGCCACGAGTTGATCGGTTGTCAGCGCCGGAACATCCGCCGATGTCAGCGCCTTGACTTGGGCCGTCGTCATCGCCGCGAGATCCTGCGTTTCGATTGCGACGATCTGGGCGGTGGTCAGTGCGGCGACTGCCGCAGTCGACAAAGCCTTGATCTGTGCCGTCGTCAGGGCGACTATCTGACCTGTCGTCAGGGCCACGATCTGTGCTGTCGATAGCCCTGCAATCTGCGCTGTCGACATCGACGGGATCAATGCTGTCAACTGCGCCGCACCAAGTGCCGCAACTTGGGCTGTCGTCAGTGCGGCGGCCTGTGCCGTGGTGAGGGCCAGTACCTGATCTGTCGTTAATGCCTGTATCTCGCCCGTTGTCAGTGCCTTCACCTGAGCCGTCGTCAGCGCCGCGAGATCGCGGGTTTCGATCGCGGCGATCTGATCCGTTGTCAGCGCCGCCACCGCTGCCGTCGACAATGCCTTGGCCTGTGCCGTGGTCAGGGCGACGATCTGGTCGGTCGTCAATGCCGAAGCTTGCCCCGTGCCGAGCGCTGCAACCTGGGCGGTAGTCAGCGCCACAAGCTGGCTGGTCGCCAGGTTGCTGAGTTGCGCCGTGGTCAGCGCGGCAATCTGAATGGTCTTCAGCGCGGCAATATCCCTTGTCTCCATATTGTTGAGCTGGTTGGTCGTCAGGTTGCTGACTTGGTCCGTGGTCAACGCACCCACTTGAGCCGTAGTCAGCGCCACGAGTTGATCGGTTGTCAGCGCTTGAACATCCGCAGATGTCAGCGCCTTGACTTGGGCCGTCGTCATCGCAGCGAGATCCTGCGTTTCGATCGCGACGATCTGGTTCGTAGTCAGAGCGGCGACTGCCGAGGTCGACAAAGCCTTGGCTTGGGCAGTTGTCAGGGCGGCTATCTGATCTGTCGTCAGGGCCACGATCTGTGCTGTCGACAGCCCTGCAATCTGCGCCGTCGACATCGACGGGATCAATGCCGCCAACTGCGCCGCACCAAGTGCCGCAACTTGGGTTGTCGTCAGTGCGGCGGCCTGTGCCGTGGTGAGAGCCAGTACCTGACCAGTCGTTAATGCCTGTATCTCGGCCGTTGTCAGTGCTTTCACCTGAGCCGTGGTCAGTGCCACAAACTGGCTGGTCGCCAGATTGCTGAGTTGTGCCGTAGTCAGCGCGGCAACCGAACTGGTATTCAGCGCAGCAATGTCCCTCGTCTCCATGTTGTTGAGCTGGTTGGTCGTCAGGTTGCTGATTTGATCCGTGGTCAGTGCTTTCACATGAGCCGTGGTCAACGCGGCAATCTGGCTGGTCGCCAGATTGCTGAGTTGTGCCGTAGTCAGCGCGGCAACCGAACTGGTCTTCAGCGCAGCAATGTCCCTCGTCTCCATGTTGTTGAGCTGGTTGGTCGTCAGGTTGCTGACTTGATCCGCGGTCAACGCGGCCGCCTGGGCCGTGGTCAGCGCCACAAGCTGGCTGGTCGTCAGATTGCTGGCTTGCGCCGTAGTCAGCACGGCAACCTGGGCCGTCGTCATTGCCGCGAGATCCTGCGTTTCGATCGCTACGACCTGGTTCGTAGTCAGAGCGGCGACTGCCGCAGTTGACAAAGCCTTGATTTGGGCAGTTGTCAGCGCGACTATCTGGTCGGTGGTCATGGCCACGATCTGTGCTGTCGACAGCCCTGCAATCAGCGTTGTCGACATCGACGGGATCAATGCTGCCAACTGCGCTGTATTGAACGCGGCGGTCTGCGTTGTTGTTAGTGCTGCGGCCTGTGCCGTGGTGAGGGCCAGTACCTGGTCAGTCGTTAATGCCTGTATCTCGGCTGTTGTCAGTGCTTTCACCTGAGCCGTGGTCAGTGCCACAAGCTGGCTGGTTGCCAGATTGCTGAGTTGTGCCGTAGTCAGCGCGGCAACCGAGTTGGTATTCAGCGCAGCAATGTCCCTCGTCTCCATGTTGTTGAGCTGGTTGGTTGTCAGGTTGCTGACTTGATCCGTGGTCAGTGCTTTCACCTGAGCCGTGGTCAGCGCCACAAGCTGGCTGGTCGCCAGATTGCTGGCTTGCGCCGTAGTCAGCACGGCAACCTGGGCCGTCGTCATTGCAGCGAGATCCTGCGTTTCAATTGCTACTATCTGGCCTGTAGTCAGAGCGGCGACTGCCGCAGTTGACAAAGCCTTGATTTGGGCAGTTGTCAGCGCGACTATCTGGTCTGTCGTCAGGGCCACGATCTGTGCTGTCGACAGCCTTGCAATCTGCGCCGTCGACATCGACGGGAGCAATGCCGCCAACTGCGCTGCACTGAACGCGGCGGACTGCGTTGTTGTTAGTGCGGCGGCCTGTGCCGTGGTGAGGGCCAGTACCTGGTCAGCCGTTAATGCCTGTATTTCGGCCGTTGTCAGAGACTTCACCTGAGCCGTCGTCAGCGCCACCAGATCCCGTGTTTCGATCGCGACGATCTGGTCAGTTGTTAATGCCGCCACTGCGGCAGTGGATAACGCCTTGACTTGCCCTGTGGCCAGAGCTACCACCTGATCGGTCGTCAGATTGCTGACTTGGTTCGTGGTCAATGCACCCACCTGAGCCGTGGTCAGCGCCACAAGCTGGCTGGTCGCCAGATTGCTGAGTTGTGCCGTGGTCAGCGCGGCAACCGAGCTGGGGGTTTTCAGCGCAGCAATGTCCCTCGTCTCCATGTTGTTGAGCTGGTTGGTCGTCAGGTTGCTGACTTGATCCGTGGTCAGCACACCCGCTTGGGCCGTGGTCAGCGCCACGAGTTGATCGGTTGTCAGCGCCGGAACATCCGCCGATGTCAGCGCCTTGACCTGGGCCGTCGTCATTACCGCGAGATCCTGCGTTTCGATCGCGACGATCTGGGCGGTGGTCAGTGCAGCGACTTCCGCGGTCGACAAAGCCATGACTTGGGCAGTTGTCAGGGCGGCTATCTGGTCGGTGGTCATGGCCACGATCTGTGCTGTCGACAGCCCTGCAATCTGCGCTGTCGACATCGACGGGATCAATGCTGTCAACTGCGCCGTACCAAGAGCCGCAACTTGGGCTGTCGTCAGTGCGGCGGCCTGTGCCGTGGTGAGGGCCAGTGCCTGGGCAGCCGTTAATGCCTGTATCTCGGCCGTTGTCAGTGCCTTCACCTGAGCCGTCGTCAGCGCCGCCATATCTTGTGTTTCGATCGCGACGATCTGATCCGTTGTCAGCGCCGCCACCGCTGCCGTCGACAAAGCCTTGGCTTGGGCCGTTGTCAGGGCAACGACCTGATCGGTCGTCAATGCAGAAGCTTGTGCCGTGCCGAGCGCTGCAACCTGTGCGGTGGTCAGCGCCACGACTTGATCGGTTGTCAGCGCCGGAATATCCGTCGATGCCAGCGCCTTGATTTGGGCCGTCGTCATCGCCGCGAGATCCTGCGTTTCGATCGCGACGATCTGGGCGGTGGTCAGTGCAGCGACTTCCGCGGTCGACAAAGCCTTGATCTGTGCCGTCGTCAGGGCGGCTATCTGGTCGGTGGTCATGGCCACGATCCGTGCTGTCGACAGCCCTGCAATCTGCGCTGTCGACATCGACGGGATCAATGCTGTCAACTGCGCCGTACCAAGAGCCGCAACTTGGGCTGTCGTCAGTGCGGCGGCCTGTGCCGTGGTGAGGGCCAGTGCCTGGGCAGCCGTTAATGCCTGTATCTCGGCCGTTGTCAGTGCCTTCACCTGAGCCGTCGTCAGCGCCGCCATATCTTGTGTTTCGATCGCGACGATCTGATCCGTTGTCAGCGCCGCCACCGCTGCCGTCGACAAAGCCTTGGCTTGGGCCGTCGTCAGGGCGACGACCTGGTCGGTCGTCAATGCAGAAGCTTGTGCCGTGCCGAGCGCTGCAACCTGTGCGGTGGTCAGCGCCACGAGTTGATCCGTTGTCAGCGCCGGAATATCCGCCGATGTCAGCGCCTTGATTTGGGCCGTCGTCATCGCCGCGAGATCCTGCGTTTCGATCGCGACGATCTGGGCGGTGGTCAGTGCGGCGACTTCCGCGGTCGACAAAGCCTTGATCTGTGCCGTCGTCAGGGCGGCTATCTGGTCGGTGGTCATGGCCACGATCTGTGCTGTCGACAGCCCTGCAATCTGCGCTGTCGACATCGACGGGATCAATGCTGTCAACTGCGCCGTACCAAGAGCCGCAACTTGGGCTGTCGTCAGTGCGGCGGCCTGTGCCGTGGTGAGGGCCAGTGCCTGGGCAGCCGTTAATGCCTGTATCTCGGCCGTTGTCAGTGCCTTCACCTGAGCCGTCGTCAGCGCCGCCATATCTTGTGTTTCGATCGCGGCGATCTGATCCGTTGTCAGCGCCGCCAGCGCTGCCGTCGACAAAGCCTTGGTTTGGGCCGTTGTCAGGGCAACGACCTGATCGGTCGTCAATGCAGAAGCTTGTGCCGTGCCGAGCGCTGCAACCTGTGCGGTGGTCAGCGCCACGAGTTGATCCGTTGTCAGCACCGGAACATCCGCCGATGCCAGTGCCTTGATTTGGGCCGTCGTCATCGCCGCGAGATCCTGCGTTTTGATCGCGACGATCTGGTTCGTCGTCAGAGCGGCGACTGCTGCCGTCGACAACGCCTTGACTTGGGCAGTTGTCAGGGCGGCTATCTGATCTGTCGTCAGGGCCACGATCTGTGCTGTCGTTAGCGCGGCGATCTGGGCCGTCGACGTCGACGGGATCAACGCCACCAGCTGCGCCGCACCAAGTACCGCAATTTGGGCTGTCGTCAGTGCGGCGGTCTGTGCCGTGGTGAGGGCCAGAACCTGATCTGTCGTTAATGCCTGTACCTCGGCCGTTGTCAGTGCCTTCACCTGAGCCGTCGTCAGCGCCGCCATATCTTGTGTTTCGATCGCGACGATCTGATCCGTTGTCAGCGCCGCCACCGCTGCCGTCGACAAAGCCTTGGCTTGGGCCGTCGTCAGGGCGACGACCTGGTCGGTCGTCAATGCAGAAGCTTGTGCCGTGCCGAGCGCTGCAACCTGTGCGGTGGTCAGCGCCACGAGTTGATCCGTTGTCAGCACCGGAATATCCGTCGATGTCAGCGCCTTGATTTGGGCCGTCGTCATCGCCGCGAGATCCTGCGTTTCGATCGCGACGATCTGGTCCGTAGTCAGCGCGGCGACTGCCGCAGTCGACAAAGCCTTGATCTGTGCCGTCGTCAGGGCGGCTATCTGGTACGTAAGGAATGAGGCAATCTGGGCCGTTGTGAGCGCCTGGATACCGCTCGTGGTGAGTGCGGCGATCTGGGCTGAGCTAAGTGGATCAGCGATCTGGTCTGTGCTGAGTGCGGCGACTTGGGCCGTCGTAAGCGCAGCGAAATCATCCGTTCCGAGCGCGGTAAGCTGGTTCGGGCTGAGCGCCCGGATAGCATTCGTGCTGAGTGCCCGGATATCGTTCGTGCTGAGTGCGGCGATCTGATCCGTTGTGAGTGCAGCGACAGCATTCGTGCTAAATGCGATGATCTGACCCGTCGTGAGCGCAGCGATATCATTCGTGCTGAGTGCGACGATCTGATCCGTCGTTAGCACCGCTACTGCTGCGGTCGACAAAGCCTTGATTTGGGCAGTTGTCAGGGCGACTATCTGGTCGGCGGTTATGGTCACGATCTGTGCCGTGGAAAGTGCGGCGATCTGCGCTGTCGACATCGACGAAACCCTGGTCGCCCATTGCGCTGCACTGAACGCGGCCAACTGCGTTGTTGTCAGTGCTGCGGCCTGTGCCGTGGTGAGAGCCAGCACCTGATCAGTCGTTAATGCCTGTATCTCGTCCGTTGTCAGTGACTTTACCTGAGCCGTCGTCAGCGCGGCGATGTCTCGTGTTTCGATCGCGACGATCTGGGCCGTCGTCAGCGCCGCCGTCGCTGCCGTCGACAATGCCTTGGCCTGTGCCGTGGTCAGGGCGACGATCTGGTCGGTTGTCAATGCCGAAGCTTGTGCCGTGCTGAGCGCCCCGATCTGTGCCGTATTAAGAGCAATGACCTGATTCGTTGTCAGCACCGGAATATCCGCCTGCGTCAGTGCCTTTATTTGAGACGTCGTCAGTGCAGCCAGGTCACGCGTCTCGATTACCGCCACCTGATCCGTCGTCAGCGCCCCAACCGCCGCGGTAGATAAAGCCTTGGCCTGTGACGTTGTCAGAGCAATCACTTGGTCGGTTGTTAGCGATGACGCCTGTATCGTGCTGATTGCAGCGACCTGCGCTGTTGTGAGTGCAATAACCTGATTTGTCGTCAGCGCCTGTATACCCGACGAAGCTATCGAACTCACCTGATTCGTCGCCATTGCTGCCAGATCGCGCGTCTCGATTGCCGAAATCTGGCTTGTTGTCAGAGCAGTCACCGAAGCGGTAGGTAATGCCTTGACCTGCGCTGTCGTTAGCGCCATTACCTGATCCGTGGTCAGCGCCTGGATCCCCGAGGTTGTCAGCGCTGCCAGATCCTGTGTTTCGATCGCGACCACCTGATCCGTCGTGAGTGCTGCCACAGCGGACGTAGACAAAGACCTGGCCTGGGCTGTCGTAAGGGCGGCTATATCGGCAGTTGTTATCGCTTGCACCTGTTTAGCTGACAGTGCTTGCACATGTGCCGTCGTCAGGCCCTGAATTTGTGCTGTCGTTAGTGCTTGCATTTGCGCGGTCGTTAGAGCGGCAATCTGCGCTGTGGTCAGTGCGGCAATCTGTGCCGACGTCATCTGCTGGATGTCTACGGAGGCTGCTGGCTCCGTATCATCCGGGGATGAAGAACTGGAATTGAATATGCTGTTGAGAGTGATCGCACTGAGCAAAAAGCTTAGAAACCACATGGCTAAGATATCCTCAAATGCGCTGAGTGTCGGAGCTGGTTGAAAAATAACCAGGAGTTATCGCGGGTTAGAGTACTCCACAGCTGTGGATATGTCGAACAGATTAAGATGGTTTTTAACCTCTTGTTCTTGTGATTGAATAGGCCGGATTTCGTTCCCTCACCTTCAAAGGGATGGCTAGTCGTTTCACCAGTAGTTTTATCAGGGTGGGGATGGGTTTTGTGGCGGAGCAGGTGCATTTATGCAACCCCACCCCCATTCCAGCCCAGCCCAGCCCAGCCTTCTCCATGAAGGGATAAGGAGAAAAACTCAACCGGTAATGCGTTTGTGTTCAGGCAATTTGTTGCAATAACTCCTCGCGTAGCGTGGCAGCAGCATCCGGTTGATCCAGCTCTGCGCCGGTTATATGGAAAGTATCCTCGGCACGTGCCCCCAGTGTATTTATTTTGGCGCTACGCAAGTTGATGTGGTGGCGCGCCAGCACGTGAGCGATGCGCGCCAATAAGCCGGGGCGGTCGCCTGCGATGATGGAAAGCACGTGTTTGCCTTTTTCGTCTGTTGTAATGTTGACTTCAGGCGATATGGGAAAATGCTTGAGCTGGCGGCTTATCCTGCCGGTACGCGGCACAGGTAATTCGCTTACCTTGCTGATAGTCTTGCTGATTTGTTGCGCCAATTCATACTCGATATAATTCATCACATCCCGGTATTCCGGGTTGCTGTCGCTCGCATCCATCACCAGAAAACTGTCCAGCGCGTAACCATGCTGGGTCGTATATATCTTCGCTTCCATGATGTTGTAGCGCAGCCGTTCAAAAAAAGCGCAGATGCGCGCGAACAAATAAGGCTGATCCGGGCTGTATACCATTACTTGTAACCCTTCGCCGATACGGCTCAGGCGTGCCTTGATGATGGGTGTTCCGCTGTTGACGCGGTGCGCCAGCAAGCGGGTGTGCCAGGCGATTTCTTCCGGTTCGTGGCGCAAAAAATACTCGGCATCAAGCTGCGCCCACAGCAATTCATGGACTTCAGGGGCAATCGCAAGCAGGTTGAGCATTTCACGCGCGTGCGCGCGGACTTCGCCGACCTGGTCGGCGATCTTGCCGCCCATCATGTAACGCCGTGCCGCCAGAAATAACTCTTCCAGAAGTTTGCCTTTCCATGCATTCCACACTTTCGGGCTGGTGGCGCGAATGTCCGCCACGGTGAGCAGGTATAGTGCCACCAGATAGCGGTCGTTCGGGGTTTTCGCCGTGAACGCGGCGATGACATCCTGATCCGACAAATCCTGTTTTTGCGCCGTGGAAGCCAGGGTTATATGCTGCTCCACCAGCCATGCTACCAAGTCGGTGTCTTCGCGGGTCAAGCCATGCTGCTTGCAAAAGCGCACGGCATCTGCACGCCCCAGGAGCGAATGGTCACCGCCCCGGCCCTTGGCAATATCGTGGAACAAGCCGGCGATATACAGCACCTCCGGCCGGGCGAACTCCCTGAACAGCTTGCTGCACAGCGGAAATTCATGCGCGTACTTTTCCAGGATGAAGCGGCGCAGGTTGCGCACCACCATCAGGATATGTTCATCCACCGTGTGGATATGGAACAGGTCATGCTGCATTTGCCCGACGATGCGGCCAAAGGCGGGCAGGTAACGCCCCAGGATGCCATACTGGTTCATGCGGCGCAGCGCATGGGTGGTGCCTTGCGGCTGGCGCAGGATGGACATGAACAGCGCGCGGTTGTTGGCATCGCGCCGGAATGCCGCATCTATTTTGTGGCGCGCATGCCACAACGCACGCAAAGTAGGGGCGGAAAACCCGGTTAAACGCGGATGTTGCTCCATCAGCAAAAAACTCTCCAGAATCGCCGAAGGTTCGCGCTCGAACAGCATTTCATCGCGGGCTTCCAGCAGGTTGTCGCGTGACACGAAACGCTCATTGAGCGGGTATGCCGTGCCGGCTTCCGGGAACAGTCGGGTGCGCAGGTTTTGCATCAATATGGCGTTGAGTTGCAGCACGGCCTGCCTGGTGCGGTAATAGCGCTGCATCAAATGCTCGCTGGAAAGGCGCGCACTCGTCGCACCGATGTGCATTTGCTCCGCCAGCAAAGTCTGATAGTCGAACAGCAGACGGTCTTCGCGCCGCCGGGCCAGATAGTGCAGGCGGATACGCAGGGTTTGCAGCAAGGCTTCGTGGTGCGCGATGGCGCGCGCTTCCTGCACGGTAATCATGCCGGCCTTGGCCAGCTCGCGCCAGGAATTGCCCAGCCCGGCAGCGCGGCTGATCCACAGCACGGTATGCAGATCGCGCAACCCGCCGGGGCTTTCCTTCAGGTTGGGTTCGAGGTTGTAGTCCACCTCGGCAAAGTGCTCATGCCGCTGCTCCTGCTCCTTCTGCTTGGCGAGGTAGAAAGCGCGAGGATCGAGATGTTGAGCCAGCGTGTTGCGCATCTCTTCAAACAGCGGGTGTGCGCCGGTGACCAGGCGTCCTTCCAGCAAGTTGGTCTGCACCGTTATATCGGACGATGCCGCCACGCATTGCCCCACGGTGCGGATGCTGTGGCCGACTTCCAGGCCAATGTCCCACAGCAGACCGACCAACTCTTGCAGGCGCTGTTGCAGCGCCGCATCCGGTTCCCTGGCAAGCAGGATCAGCAAATCGATGTCGGACTTGGGGTACAACTCGCCGCGCCCATAGCCGCCCACCGCCACCAGCGCCAGATCCTGCGGCATGGCGAGCATTTGCCAGACTGCGCATAAATGTTTATCCACCAGCCTGGTATTGGCGCGCAGCAGGCGGGTGGATTGTGCGTGGCGTTCGTAATCCTGTTGCAGCGACAGGCACGCCGCACGCAGGCTCTGGCGGATTTCGGCTGCGCTTTGCACGGCGGGATTTAAATGGCCTCCGGCAAAACCGGAGGCCACTTCGATATGCCAATGCAGCAAAAAGATTCCCCCCTTTGAAAAAGGGGGGGCAGGGGGGATTTAGAGACGAGGATGTTCCCACTACAACAAATTCCCCTCAGTTCCCCTTTTTCAAAGGGGGAAGAAATCGGCACTTCGTTCCAAAATCTCCACAGCCAAAGCATAAGTCAAAACCTTGTGAGTTCCCCGGCAAAACTGGGGGTTTACCTCGAAAAATTAATTTGGAGGAGGGGGAGTGCCGGCAGAAAGGGTCAACACTTCAAAGCCGGCTTCGGTCACCAGTACGGTGTGCTCCCACTGCGCTGACAGACTGTGGTCTTTGGTCACGACGGTCCAGCCGTCGCCCAGTTGCTTGATAGCCGCCTTGCCCGCGTTGATCATCGGCTCAATGGTGAAGATCATGCCCGCTTCCAGCTTCATGCCGCTGTTGGGTTTTCCATAGTGCAGCACCTGCGGCTCCTCGTGAAATTTCCTGCCGACGCCGTGGCCGCAGAATTCGCGCACTACGCTGTAGCCCAGCGCCTCGACAAAGCTTTGGATGGCGTGGCCTATGTCGCCAAGATGCGCGCCGAACTTGACCGCACGAATACCGTGCCACATCGCCTGATAGGTGATTTCGCACAAGCGCCGCGCCTGGATAGACGGTTCGCCGACGTAGAACATGCGGCTGGTGTCGCCGTGATAGCCATCCTTGATGGTGGTGACATCAATGTTCAGGATGTCGCCGTTCTTGAGCTTCTTGTCGCCCGGCACGCCGTGACACACCTGATGATTGATTGAGGTGCAAATGGATTTCGGATAGGGAGCATGTCCATGCGGCGCGTAGTTGAGCGGTGCGGGGATGCACTGCTGCATGTCCACCATGTAGTCGTGGCATAGCCGGTCAATCTCGCCGGTGGTAATGCCGACCTGCACGAACGGCGTAATATAGTCCAGCACCTCGGCCGCCAAGCGACCGGCGATACGCATCTTTTCGATTTCCTGCGTGGTCTTGATGCTGACGGGCATAGCTGTTCGTATTGGGAAAATTGGCCGCAAGCATAGTGGATAGTGCCTGTCAGCACAACATTTGCCCGACACTCTGTTGCCCGGCACTCGATGTGAAAAAATGGCCTGTGGGTTGAAGAATCCCACGTCGGCGGAGGGGCGGGATCGGCCAAAAGTGATCGTTCAGCCAGATGTTCTAGCCATGTCTGGCTCGCCGGTTCGGACGAATCTGGACACTGACAAGAAACCATCCTACTGCCCTAATGTTCCGCTTTCAGGCAAGCAAATAGCGAAGGTGAAGGACTGCTCCCGACACGAAGCCGACATTCGACATTCTCGAAAGCTGCCACCCAGAGCCTCAATGAATGCCAGCAAGAGGAATATCCTGAAACAGCTTTTCAGCCTTCAAATATTGGAGCATAATCCGCCCCCCTCAAACAACTAACCACGATCATGAACCCAGGCCCGAGTAATTGGCCTTGTTCGTCTGGATGCGCAACTAGATACTAACGTATCTTCTGTCATCGCTGGGCGTCAAGGCTTCTACAGTAACCAACGCCCAGTGAGCAAGCCGCAGTAAAGGTTTACCCTTACGTTTCTCTGCTCCCTGGAATTACATTCAGGCACTGAACCGGTGTCTTTGTTGCCAGTCAATGCCTCTATGCGCTAGTAGGTTATGGCTGAGCAGGGAGTCCAGCAATGAATGCAAAGAAGATAAACGACATCGCACGCCGTTTGGGCCCCGGCCTCATCACCGGAGCTGCTGACGACGACCCCAGCGGCATTGCCACATACTCACAGGCCGGTTCCCAGTTCCGGTTCGGGCTCGTCTGGACCCTGCTGCTGACGACCCCACTCATGATCGGCATTCAGATGCTATCGGCACGAATCGGTTGGGTCACGCAGGAAGGCTTGGGCGCCAATATTGCCAAGATTTGCCCGCGCTGGCTTACGCTGTGCTTCGTGGCGCTACTTGTCGCCGCAAACACCATCAATATCGCGGCGGATCTTGGCGCAATGGGGGAGGCGGTTCGCCTCCTTGCCGGTGGGCATGTCGCCCCGTACATCATTGGTTTTGGGATGCTGTCGATCATCAGCCAAGTCTACTTCTCATACGAAGGCACGGTGCGTATCCTGAAATGGCTAACGCTGACTCTCTTCTCCTATGTGGCGGTAATCTTGTCGGTCTCGGTTCCCTGGAGGCAGGTCATGTTTGAGTCCATCGCGCCATGGAGCTATGTTCCTCAAGGCGTATCCTTGAACGAGTATGCCTCCATTGTCGTCGCCGTGCTTGGCACGACGATTAGTCCGTACCTATTCTTCTGGCAGGCAGCCCAGGAAGTCGAGGACAATCTGCGCCGTCCGGGAGCCGTCGAACTCCGTGCCAATCCTGAGTACGCCGCCGAACACCTTGCGCGCATCAAGGGAGACACCTACGTCGGGATGCTTTTTTCTAATGGGATCGCGTTGTGCATCGTGCTTGCCACTGCGGTAACCCTGAATGAACACGGCATCACGAATATCTTGACATCTGCTCAGGCAGCGGAAGCACTGAAACCCATTGCAGGCGAATTCGCCTTTGTGGTGTTTTCTCTAGGCATCATCGGCACTGGCCTCTTGGCTGTTCCCATTCTAGCGGGATCGGCTGCCTTTGCCGTTAGTGAGGTATTGGGGTGGAAGGCCGGACTTTCTCACGGTTTTCACGAGGCACGGGGCTTCTACGCCATTATCATTGCTGCGACCGCCTTGGGTGCCATTATGGGATCGCTTGAGGTGGACCCCATAAAAGCACTTGTCTGGAGCGCAATCATCAATGGAATCATTTCCGTGCCCATCATGGTCGTCATGATGCGCATAGGCCAATCTGAACGCATCATGGGCGAATTGACCATGACCCGACGTCACCGATTCTTTGGTTGGGCTGCCACGGGTGTCATGGCGTTGGCAGTTGGGTTCATGCTTGTGACGAGTTTTTGATCGTCATTTGGAACTGCCACGGAATGTTTGCTCATGGCACATTGCCGCCATTCACCAATACCCGCTTTGGGACGCCTCAATTACCCGTTGAGCGTTTCGCACCCCCAGTTCAAGACGGGATGCTGCAAATAAAAAGGCACGCCGAGGCGTGCCTTTTTATTTCAGATAAACGTTTTGTTTAACGGTTGCCGTTAGTGTTCCCGTTATGCCCGCGCCCGAGCGAGAAACTGTTGCTTGGACGGCGTTGGCCGCCCGCGCCTGCCGTATTACCGGGGGCGGCGCCTGTGCGGGTGTTGGGGCTACGGCGCTGGGCATTGTCGCCGAAACGATTGTGCGTTTGCCCCTCGCGGCGTGCGCCGTTGCCACTGCGGTCATCACGTGGCGGGAAGCCGTGGCGACTGTCGGGGGCAGTGTGGCGTCCGAAGCCGCCGGGCTTGCCGCGCGGGCCGGAAGGTTGCGAACGCGGCTTGAATTTAGGCTCCAGCCCGGCAATGGTATGGGCGATTATGCTCTGGCCGGTGTAGCGTTCAATTTTGTGCAGGTTCACCGCATCGCGGTTAGAGGCAAATGACACGGCGATGCCGGAAGCGCCGGCACGCCCGGTGCGTCCGATGCGATGCACATAGTCCTCGGCGAACTTCGGCAGGTCGAAATTAATCACGTGCGAGATGCCCGCGACATCAATGCCGCGCGCGGCAACGTCGGTTGCCACCAGCACGCGAACCTGTCCACGGCGCAGGTTGGTCAGCGTCCTGTTGCGTTCACGCTGGTTCATGTCGCCGTGCAGTGCCGCTGCGGAATGGCCCTGTGCCAGCAGGCTATCCGCCAGGGTATCCGCATCGCGTTTGGTGGCGGTGAATACCAACGCCTGGTTCAATCCAGTATCGCGCAGCAGGTGATCCAGCAGGCGGTTCTTGTGCGCCATGTCGTCCACATACATCAGGCGTTGTTCGATATTTTCGTGGCGTGCATTTGCTTCCGAAATGGTGATGCGCTTGGGGTTCTTGAGCAGGCGTTTTGCCAGGTTGCCGATGACACCATCCAGCGTGGCCGAGAACAGCAACGTCTGACGCGTGGCCGGTGTGGCGGCGGCGATGCGTTCCACGTCGTCAATGAAGCCCATGTCCAGCATGCGGTCGGCCTCGTCCAGCACCAGCATTTCCAGGCGCGAGAAGTCAATGCGGCCGCGCTCGATGTGGTCAATCAAGCGGCCCGGCGTGGCCACCAGGATATCCACCGGGTTGGACAGCAGCTTGTTTTGCAGCGGGTAGGGCATGCCGCCCAGGATGCTCACCACTTTCAGGCGCATGTTCTTGCCGTACTTTGTGGCGGCCTCGGAAACCTGTTGCGCCAGTTCGCGCGTCGGGGTCAGCACCAGCACGCGCGGGCCTTTGCTGCGCACGGTGGCAGGTTCTGCGATGCGGTGCAGCGCGGGCAAAATGAAGGCAGCGGTTTTGCCGGTGCCGGTCTGGGCGGAGGCCATCAGGTCGTGCCCGGCCAGTGCCTCGGGAATTGCTTGCGCCTGAACCGGCGTGGGTACGGTATAGCCGGCTTCTTCCACAGCCTTGAGAATGGCCGGATTCAGGCCGAGGGTTGCAAAGGTTGCGCCCGTTTCAATTGTTGCAACGGGTGCAGCAGCTTCAGTTGTTGTGTTTTTAATCGTAATAGTTTTAACAGACACGTTTATTCCTTAAAAATGTAAGACACGGCGCATGCGTGGCTTTAAGTCACACAATAGAATTCAGTAGGGGATATAGCCTCTACCGGCGCAAATACATCGTTGCTAACCGGTGAACAGCAAGAGTGCGCCCAATATTGCTACCTTACATGGGAACGCTGGAGGTCAGAAAACGATGAACCAACGCTGCACGAACATCGCAGCGAGGCGCGCATTATAGGCAAGCGTGCCGGGAAAGCAAGCTAAATTTTTGGGTGGGTTTCTATTTGAGGGAACCTCTAAAAATCCACATTTCATCCCAACTGATGGAACTACTGATGAAACCACTAGCCATATCTGACTAAGCTGCAAAAACCGCAGCAAGTAATTGGTTATAGCACAACTGCACTGCCAATATGCGGCGGGGTGGGGCGGATATGAATTCCATACCGGTTATTTCATGCCATAGTTTTTCCCGCAACGACCTCGGCCTCATGTTCTCGCACCCGGTGCTACCAAAAGTGCCGGAGTCGAATTATTTTCCATCGTGGCGATGGACTTGTAGGAGGGGATTGTGATGTGTGAAGAAAAGAAATCGACTCCGGTATCAATGGCACTTCCATACGACAAAGTCGTAACCGTAGGGTGGGGTGGGCTGTGCCCACCATGTCGGGCGTAGCCCGACCTACATATTTCACTATTGATTGAGAAATGTAATAAGAATTGTGAGGGGGCTTTTCCTACTTCACACTGTTTTCCGCAGACATCAGTTGAACCATTCCCTCAACGATGCGAATGTCGCGGGGCGAGAGCCGCACTAGCTTGTCCAGCAACGGAACAATGCCTGCGTATTGCGCCAGCCCGGCGTATTCTTTTCCCAACACCAACAAGCCGGTCTGCTGCACTGACAACGGCGCTGTTGATTCCACCTTCGCACCCGAACCGTAGCGCAGCCACTGTGCCGACACACCCAGCCAAGCCGCGAGCGCCAGTAACTTTGGTTGCGTCGGCATGGCTTCCGCGAGTAACCATTTCCTGACGGTTTGCGCACCGGAAAGCAGTGTTAAAACCAGATGAGCCGCGCAGGCCGCGCCAGACCCGCAAGATGAAGAAATCGCCCGCGACTTCAATTGGCAAGCGGCTTTTGTTTATCCGCATAGTTAATGGCTTTCTGAAAGCAGGCAATTATCTGCTTGCACTGAAAAAGTAGGAATGTTATTGTAAATTCCTACTTTTCATCCGGGATCGGAGTCGGTCATGTCACAAGTACGCGTAAGACCCAAGCATCAAATCACGCTTCCCTCGCGTATTGTTGCTGCAGCGCACCTCAAACCCGACGACGTGCTTGAGGTAGCTTATGCCAATGGGGTTGTCACTCTGGTGCCTGTAAGCCGCAAGGAACGTAAAGGTTCCGTGATGGCCTACGCGGGTATCGCCCGTGGTATTTGGGGTCAAACGGCAGACGAAATCGAGACTGGCCTTAACAGCGATCGTGCATCATGGGAAAGATAGATGCGGCGCTCGCACGTATGGCTGGGCACCGAGTCTATCTGGATACCAATGTTTTTATTTACTTTCTGGATCGCAACCCGGACTTTTTTCCGGTGGTCAGACCCATCATTGCAGCTGCCGAATCGGGGTTGATCATCGGCCACACTGGGGATGCCGTGATTGCAGAGACTTTGGTGAAACCCTATCAAACAGGCAATCTGGCTCTGGTTGCGAGTTTCAAGGAGTTTTTCAGTATGGAAAACTTTTTATCCATCCAGCCACATGATGCCGAAACCTTTGACCTGGCTGCACAGTTGAGAGCTGGTCGTGGCTTGAGATTTATTGATGCGTTGCATTACGCCACGGCGATTCGGGCTGGCTGCAAGTTTTTCATTACCAACGACGGTGGAATTCAGTCAAGTGACGCGCTCGAAGTTGTCGTTGTAAAGAATCTGGCCGAATAACCCGTGACTTGCACCCCCGAAGAACTGTTAGGAGCTATTTCGCCCACAGCTAAATTTTGGCGGCAATGCCCATATCTTGCGTATAATCCGCGCCCAAACGCACAAACGCAACATACCCGTAATCTTTCAAATGCAACATATCCGTAACTTTTCCATCATCGCCCACATCGATCACGGCAAATCCACACTGGCTGACCGCATCATTCAGCTATGCGGCGGCTTGTCTGATCGTGAAATGGAAGCGCAGGTGCTCGACTCCATGGATCTGGAGCGCGAGCGCGGCATCACCATCAAGGCGCAGACGGCTGCGCTGCAATACAAGGCGCGCGACGGCCAGATTTACAATCTCAACCTGATCGACACTCCGGGGCACGTGGATTTTTCCTATGAAGTCTCGCGCTCGCTGTCCGCCTGCGAGGGCGCGCTGCTGGTGGTGGATGCGTCGCAGGGTGTGGAGGCGCAGACGGTGGCCAACTGCTACACCGCGCTGGATCTCGGCGTGGAAGTGATGCCGGTGCTGAACAAGATTGATTTGCCTTCCGCCAACCCGGAAAACGCTATCGAGGAAATCGAGGAAGTCATCGGCATCGACGCGCACGATGCGGTGCGCTGCTCGGCAAAGACCGGCGAGGGTGTGCAGGATGTGCTGGAGGCGATGATCGCCAGGGTGCCGCCACCCAAGGGCGACCCGGATGCCCCGTTGCAGGCGCTGATCATAGATTCCTGGTTCGATAATTATGTCGGTGTGGTGATGCTGGTGCGGGTTTTTAACGGCACGTTGAAGCCCAAAGATAAAATTCTGTTTATGGCGACCGGCGCGCAGCATCTGACCGAGCAAATCGGCGTGTTTACGCCCAAGTCGCAGCCGCGCGAGATTCTCTCCGCCGGGCAGGTGGGTTTCGTCATCGCCGGCATCAAGGAGCTGAAAGACGCCAAGGTCGGCGATACCATCACCTTGCAGGGCAAGCCCGCAAGCAGCGCCTTGCCGGGCTTCAAGGAAGTGCAGCCGCAGGTGTTCGCCGGGTTGTTCCCGGTCGAGTCCAACCAGTATGAAGCGCTGCGCGATTCGCTGGAAAAGCTGAAGCTGAATGACGCTTCATTGCAGTACGAGCCGGAAGTGTCGCAGGCGCTGGGCTTCGGTTTCCGCTGCGGTTTTCTCGGTCTGTTGCACATGGAGATCGTGCAGGAGCGGCTGGAGCGCGAGTTCGACATGGACTTGATCACCACCGCGCCGACGGTTATTTACGAGGTGCTGTTGCGCGACGGCACGCTGCTGATGGTGGACAATCCATCCAAAATGCCCGACCCATCGAGAATAGAGGAAATCCGCGAACCCGTCGTGACGGTCAACCTGTACATGCCGCAGGAATACGTCGGTGCGGTGATCACCTTGTGCACGCAAAAGCGCGGCACGCAGATCAACATGAGCTACCACGGCAAGCAGGTGCTGCTGGTGTATGAGATTCCGATGGCGGAAATCGTGCTCGATTTCTTCGACCGGTTGAAATCCATTTCGCGCGGTTATGCCTCGATGGATTACGAGTTCAAGGAATACCGCCCGGCTGATGTGGTCAAGGTGGACATGCTGATCAACAGCGAGAAAGTGGATGCACTGTCCATCATCCTGCACCGCAGCAACAGCCAGTTCCGTGGCCGCGAAGTGGCGGCCAAGATGCGCGAGCTGATCCCGCGCCAGATGTTCGATGTGGCGATCCAGGCTGCCATCGGCTCCAGCATCATCTCGCGCGAGAACGTCAAGGCGCTGCGCAAGAACGTGATTGCCAAATGCTACGGCGGCGACATTTCACGCAAGCGCAAGCTGCTGGAAAAACAGAAGGCCGGCAAAAAGCGCATGAAGCAGGTGGGCAACGTGGAAATTCCGCAGGAGGCTTTTCTGGCCATCTTGCAGGTGGGCGAAAAATAACACGGACTGGAAGCCAGATGGATTTTGCACTGATTATGTTTGTATTGCTGCTGGTCACCGGCAGCGTGTGGCTGCTGGATCGCTTCGTATTGCAGCCGAAGCGCGCGGTGGCGGTCAATGAGCCATGGTGGGTGGAATACTCCAAGAGTTTCTTCCCGGTGATCCTGGCGGTATTCCTGTTGCGTTCTTTCCTGGTCGAGCCGTTCAAGATACCGTCCGGCTCGATGATCCCCACCCTGCAGGTGGGCGATTTCATCCTGGTCAACAAGTTCACCTATGGTCTTCGCCTGCCTATCGTGGGCAATAAGTTGGCCGAGATTAATTCCCCCAAGCGCGGCGATGTGATGGTATTTCACTACCCGGAAAACCCCTCGCTGGATTATATTAAGCGGGTGGTTGGCTTGCCCGGCGACAATATTGTGTACCGCAACAAGAAAGTGTTCGTGGGCGGCGTGTTGCAGGAACAGCAGCAGGACGGTGAATACAATTATGTGGAAAGCGGCCTGAAATTTGTGCATGCCGAGCGCTACAACGAAAATCTGGGGGGGCATACCCATGCCATGTTGATTAATCCAGAGGCACCCGGTGTGCATTTGGGAGCGGTGGCGGAATTTTCGCAGCGTGAGGTTTGCAGTTACAGTGATGATGAGGTACGTTGCACGGTGCCGGATGGGCACTACTTCATGCTTGGTGACAACCGTGACAACAGCCGGGATAGCCGCTACTGGGGCTTCGTTCCGGACAAAATGATAGTCGGCAAGGCGTTCATGATCTGGATGAATTTTGGTGATTTGAAACGTATTGGTTTATCCATTAACTGAGGGGGATGCATGATGAAAATTATGGCAAATAAGCAGCGTGGCTTTAGCTTTTCTGGTTTTTTGATGATTGCATTTATCCTTGTATTTGCTGCGATCGGCGGCATGAAGGTACTTCCGGCATACATACAGGATCATGAGATCAATAGTATATTCAACACCATCGCGCGCGATCCGGAAATGCAGGGAGCCAAGAAAAAGGATGTCCTCGAATCATTTTACAAGCGTGCCATGATGAATAACATCAAGGTAGTCAGTACGGATGACATCGAGATAAACCAAGAGGGAGGAAGGTTGTCGCTGAGCGCCAGCTATATAGTGAAAATACCACTAGCCGGCAATGCCAGCCTGTTACTCGAGTTCAATCCGAGCAGTTCAAGATAACAAGCAAATGAACCGTGATGTGCTGTGCCGCCGCCTTGGTCATGCTTTTACACAGCCGCAATTGCTGCAGCGCGCGCTGACACACCGCAGCCACAGCCAGGCGCACAACGAGCGCCTGGAGTTTCTGGGTGACAGCGTGTTGAATTGCGTGATCGCCAAACATCTGTATGACACCTATCCAGAATTGCCCGAAGGCGAACTGTCGCGCTTGCGCTCCAACCTGGTGAACCAGCAGACCCTGTTCATCCTGGCGCAGCAACTGGATCTTGGCGAAATGCTGCTGCTGGGCGAAGGGGAGCGCAAGAGCGCCGGGTTCCGCCGCCCGTCCATTCTGGCTGACACGATGGAGGCCCTGTTCGGCGCAGTGTTCATTGATGGCGGATTTGAGGCGGCGCAGCAGGTAGTGCTCGGGCTGTATGTGCCGTTCATCGCGCAGGCTGATGTGCAAACACTGGGCAAGGATGCCAAAACCCTGTTGCAGGAATACCTGCAAGGCAGAAAGCTGGCGCTGCCCAAATACACGGTGATTGCGACCCAAGGCGAGGCGCACGCGCAATTGTTTCAGGTCGAATGCGAGATTGGCCAAATGCAATTAACCACGTGCGGTGAAGGCGCCAGCCGCCGCAGCGCCGAACAAGCGGCAGCCGAAGCGGCATATCGAAAGATTCAATCATGAAAAACATTTCAACCACGGAAAACACGGATGACACGGAAAAAGCAAACCTTAAATTTCTCTTGCCAATCTTCCATGTCGAACCCAATATCCCTAATGAACGCATACAAATAACTTCCCGATATGACGTGCAAATATAAATGCTTCACCAGAAGCCAGGGTTTCAAACATGGATAGACAGGATAAACAGGATTTTTTAATTCGTTTTTTATCCTGTCTATCCTGTTTATCCATGTGGTAAAAAAAGGAGAAGTTATTTAGTTGGCGTTCCTAAACAACCTCAGACAAAACTGGATTACATGAAATTTTTCTGGCAGTTGTTTTTTCCATGTCATCCGTGTTTTCCGTGGTTAATAAAGATTCCAGGGTTTTATGACAAACACTCCATTTCATAGCGGCTTCATCGCCATCGTCGGTCGCCCGAATGTAGGAAAATCCACCCTGCTCAACCATCTCATCGGGCAGAAAATCAGCATCACCTCGCGCAAGGCGCAGACCACGCGCCACCGCATCACCGGCATCCTGACCGACGCGCACAGCCAGTTCGTGTTCGTGGATACGCCCGGCTTCCAGACCCAACACAAGAATGCGCTCAACCGCGGCATGAACCGCGTGGTGAGCAGCAGCATGCGCGATGTGAATGTGATCCTGTTCGTGCTCGAGGCACAGCACTATGACGAGCGCGACCAGCAGGTGTTGAAACTGTTGCCGGACGATGCGCCAGTGATTCTGGTCATCAACAAGGTGGACATTCTGGCCGACAAGGGCGAAATACTGCCGTTCATCGAGCGGCTTGCCACCGAGCACAAATTTGCCGCTATCGTTCCGGTAAGCGCCAAACAGGATAAGCAACTGGACACGCTGCTGGACGCCATCCGCCAGTATCTGCCCCCGGGCGATCCAATTTATGCCGCAGACGAGATTACCGACCGCAACGAACGTTTCCTTGCCGCCGAGCTGTTGCGCGAAAAAGTGTTCCGTTTCACCGGCGAGGAATTGCCCTACTCGGTCAGCGTAGTGATCGAACAGTTCAAGCAGGAAGGCAAGCTGCGCCGCATCCATGCCGCTATCCTGGTGGACAAGGAATCGCACAAGGCCATGCTGATCGGCAAAAAAGGCGAAAAACTCAAGGAAATCGCCACCCAGGCGCGGCTGGACATGGAAAAGCTGTTCGACGGCAAGGTATTCCTCGAAGTGTTCGTCAAGGTGAAGAGTGGCTGGGCCGACGATGAGCGGGTATTGAAGTCCCTAGGTTATGAATGACAGCAGCTTTATTGATGCTTCCATAATTCATGACACCCTTGCCGTCATTCCCGCGAAAGCGGAAATCCAGTAAGATAAAAATGCATTTTGGTTAAACACACTGGATTCCCGCTTTCGCGGGAATGACGTGCCAGTTTTTTAATTTCCCCTTACCCTATTCCGAAAGATGCGGCACTGTCTTCAATTATGGAAAGCTCAATAGAAATTTTAATTGTCATCGTAACCCAGAATAAATCTCGTTATGTCTTGCGCGGGCTATAATTTTTTTGCCACAATTTTTTGGAACCGCCATGAAATCCCGAGTCATACCCGTTACTCCTTTTGGGCAGAGCTGCACCCTGTTGTGGTGCGAAAAAAGCCGCCATGGTGCCGTGGTCGATCCCGGTGGTGACGTGTCGAAGATTCTGGCGGCGATAGCCGAGGAAGGGGTGACAGTCGATAAGCTGCTGTTGACGCACGGGCATGTCGATCATGCCGGTGGCGCCGCCGAATTAGCCAAACAACTCGATGTGCCAATCGAAGGGCCGCATGCCGAAGATGCCTTTCTGCTCGAAGCGTTGCCGGGGCAAGCGCAACGCTATGGCTTTCCGTCGTCCGCATCTTTCATTCCGAGCCGCTGGCTGAACGATGGCGACAGCGTGCAGATCGGCGAAGAAGTGCTGACCGTGCTGCATACACCGGGCCATACTCCCGGCCATGTGGCTTTCTTTTGCCCCGCCGCAAAACTGGCGCTGGTTGGCGATGTGTTGTTTCAGGGCTCGATCGGGCGCACCGATTTTCCGCGCGGCGATTACAACACCTTGATTTCCTCGATCCGCGAGAAACTCTTTCCTCTTGGCGATGAGGTCGCTTTCATACCCTGGCACGGGGCGATGTCGTCCTTCGGCAACGAGCGGCGCTCTAATACCTATGTGGGCGGTGGCTTGTAGGAAAATAATTGTTCGTCTGCACGGACATGAAAAGCTAGCGGCGAGTGTCTGCTATTCGGCAACGAGATCGCAGTCTGTTATAACTAGAAAGTGCCAATTGCTGACTGTCGAGGTGTAAAATATCTCTGCAAGAAGGCCGACGCTCGTGAGCGGCAACAACGTGCCATAAACGGATAAGGAAAATGTACCAGCGAACAATCATCTGTTTGGCCAATTCCCAAAAGCCACCCTCTGGACGTTGCATTGCTGGCAAGGAGTTGGGCGGTGAGCGCGCAGGCCAATGGCTGCGGCCAGTTAGCGCACGTCCGGGCAGAGAAGTATCGGAGGAAGAACGCCGCTACGAAACGGGCGTAAAGGCGCAGTTGCTGGATATTATCAGCGTGCCGCTAAACAGCCCCTCCCCATTGGTACACCAGGCCGAGAATCACATTCTTGCCGATGACTATTACTGGACCAAGGAAGGCACAGCAACGCTGGCTCAGGTTAATGCCTTAACTGACCCCTACGATGCCAACTTCTGGATGCGGGCGGAAAGCACCCGCCACGGGTTCAACGACAAAATTTCTGAGCAGGTTGCGGCAGGCATTACCAGTTCCCTCAAGCTGATTGCCACCACCAATTTGAAGATATGTGTGCAAGTAGAAGAAGGGTTTGAAGGCAGGCAATCACGAAGGCGCGTGCGTGCTGAGTTCGATTACCACAATCAAACTTACAGGCTTTCACTTACCGATCCTGAAATTGGAGAGTATTATCTCAGGCAGGCCGACGGCGTCTATCCCATCGGGAATGCAACCCTGTGCATCAGTCTGGTGGAGCCGTGGAATGGCTATGCCTTCCGTGTGGTCGCATCCGTCATTACTCCAGATCGGTTCGGAGGATAGCCATGGCTAGCGAAGTTTTCACCATAGGGCATTCCACCCACTCAATCGAGAAATTTATAGACCTCCTGTCCACCCACGGGATTCAAGTGGTGGCTGATGTCAGGTCATCTCCATTCAGCAAATTTAACTCGCAGTTCAACCGCGAAAATTTGCAAAGCAGCCTCAAAGCATCAGGCATTCGTTACGTGTTTCTGGGCAAGGAACTTGGCGCGCGTAGCGAAGACCCGGCCTGCTATGTCGCGGATAAAGTTCAGTATGAACGTTTGGCGAAAACCCCGCTTTTTCAATCCGGGCTTGATCGGATTATTGAAGGGGCGAATAACTACCGTATCGCGCTGATGTGCGCCGAAAAGGACCCGCTTGATTGCCACCGGACAATACTTGTAGCAAGGGAGCTACTGAAGCGGGGGCTGGCGATCACACACATTCTTGAGGATGGTTCACTCGAAAATCACACTGATTCAATTTCGAGGCTCGTAACGACCCTTGGAATGTCGCTGGACGACATGTTTATTTCCAGAGACGAAATTATCGAGCAGGCATACAGCAGGCAAGCAAACAGAATTGCATACGATCAAAGCGAATGGCAGGCAAAGCGTTCTGCCGAACGAAGCGAGTTGGTTAGTGGGGGCGCGCGAGGATGAAATTGTTTACCATCGGATTTACCAAAACAACCGCAGAGAATTTTTTCGATAGGCTCAAACGCTCCGGGGCGAATGCAATTGTGGACATCAGGCTGAACAACGTATCCCAACTTGCCGGTTTCGCAAAGCGCGATGATTTGAAATACTTTGCCAAGGCCATCTGCGGCATTGACTATCGCCATCTACCCAAGATGGCGCCATCTCAGGAAATCCTCGACAAGTTTAAAAAAGATGGAGGTGACTGGGCCGAGTACGAGAGGAAGTTTCTCGACCTGATGCAGGCGCGTCATATTGAAAACATCGACCGAAAATTGCTGGATGGCGGATGCCTGCTATGCAGTGAAGACAAGCCCCACCATTGCCACAGGCGCTTGATTGCCGAGTACCTGAAACGCCACTGGGGGGATGTTGAGATCACTCACCTTTAACCGATAGCGGTTTGTAACGCGGTCAAGTTGTAAAGTTGCATTTCGCTTCCTCCCCTTAACTACTTGTTAAATTTTCGCTCAGTGTCGTTTGGAGAAATGAATCCAACTGAATTGCTTGCTGGAAAGCTGCCGTTCGCCAAGGACAGCAATGTGTCGAGAACGGCCTATCACCAAGTTCCGCTTTAGAGTATCTTGTGAGTTCAGAAAATTGACACCGCCGAGTGAGAGTAATAGGTGCAATGCGCTTAGCTCTTCAACGTAATGCTAAAATACCCCGTCTGTAATTGATGACCAAGGAGCAACCATGCACCCGAATATCGAAGAGTTGGCAAAGGAAACGATGGCGCTGGACATTGAGGATAGGGCATTGCTGGCGGGCAAGCTCCTTTTGAGTTTGGACGAACCTACCTCCTCTGAATTAGAGCGGTTGTGGCTGGATGAAGCGGAGCGTCGCCTTGAAGATTACCGTGCGGGGCGTGTGCAGGGGATTCCTGCGGATGAGGTGTTTCGCCGCGCTATTTCCGACTTGTCGTGAAGGTCGAGTTTTTGCCCGAGGCGGATGAGGAATTTCGGGAGGCTGCGCGGTATTACGAGAGCGAAGCTGCCGGTGTAAGCATGGCGTTCATTGCCGCAGTGCATAAGGCTGTGGACGAAGTGGTTGAATCCGCTTGCTGCGCAGGTTCATCGTACTGGCATACGCAAGAAGGTATTGCGTCACTTTTCGTACAGCCTTTTCTACGCGATTGAAACAGACACCATTGTTATTGTCGCTGTGGCGCATCAAAGAAAACGACCAAATTATTGGCGTGTTCGCTTGAAGTTCACGTAGGGCGCAA
>Ga0315281_10000804_pt1 | contig 45367 bp, 40 predicted proteins | sample YL17G07_0_MG_FD_204540 | JGI IMG/M metagenome (GOLD analysis project Ga0315281, IMG submission 204540) | Sediment microbial communities from Yellowstone Lake, YNP, Wyoming, USA - YL17G07_0 | ecosystem: Environmental > Aquatic > Freshwater > Lake > Sediment | place: USA: Wyoming | collected...
GCGAGATGAGGGCTATCGTGGGTCCGTGGAGAGTGCGGGCATCAAAAATACGCCGACGAGTCGGGAAAGCTACGTTTTCGTGCAAGATTAAGGTATTAACAGGTTCTTTTTTTGTGAGAAGGCTGAAGACAATAGTGTCTAAATACTCGTGAACTAAATTATTTCTTAATTTTCGATAACCTTCTAATGCCACCTTCCAATCCTTTGGTATAGCACCTTCTTTGAGGCCAATTTGCATACGCTGTCCAAAAGACTTTTTAATGAGTTCTTCATATTTTTTTTCAAATGAGCCCTCCTTCTTTTCCTGCTTTAAAAAGTACCACATTGCGATAAACAACGTTACCGTTTTTTCTATTCTGTTCGTCGCGATGACTGCTCTACCATAAGCGGCATACAAGTGATTTAATTGTGATTGCAAAATTGCAATATCCTCCTTTAAGCCTAACACGCTTCTGGTTCTGTTGTTGGAATCTTATCATCCAAGGCAAGCATATCCTTACTTAAATTGGCATTTGGTATCCAGCCCCATTTTTGGAGGACTTCTTTCGCTACGTTTGACTTTTCAATATCCCACCCCAGGGTATAAAGAATTAAGCGTTTTACAATGCAGTCAAGGTTATCCATAGCATGGCATAAAGACGAAAAACGAACATCATCAAAAGAGTCACCGTGGATCAGTTTGTTACGTACGTCTACTAGGGTTGCTCCTTCCGCAGGTCCGAATACAGGCCATAAATCTGATAAATCCAAAACATCACGAACATAAGAGTTGAAGACGTCCTTTAAGGGAACGCGCTTTAGTGAAGGCAGCATCTCTACTAACAGACCCATATGAGCCTCGGATGGAAATAAGCTACTATTAGCTGTCACTGTCGTTCTCAGCGCTTTTTCGAGTTTTTTCCAATTCGAAGAACTTGATATTGTATACTCGAGATTTTGTTCTCTCCTATGTTTTAGAATGATCGATTCAAGTGCTGAGAAAAGTGTGAGAATGGCAGATTCAATGGTACGACTTCGCTTAGGCAATACCTTGAATATTGCCTGCCTAATAAAATCTTTATCTTGATCATTAAAACGATTAAAAGTCTTCATAGCTAGAATCATGAATTCTTCAAAATCGCGAATATCGATCAACACATCATGATGGCTATGCTGTTTCTCATTACGCATATCAGCAACAGATATATTTCCGTACCACGCCTGGACTAATGATTGATTATTCGATACGGACCACGAGACAATATTGGTTATCTGATCAGCGGCGAATGATGCAAGCAGAAGATAGTCAGCTATTGCTGGATAAATTAACTTCTGGAAGGTTTCAATATCACCTACATTAAAATCAATATTAAATACTGATACTAGTTTTCCGTACGAGGCTAGCCCGCCATCCTTCATTTCAACATTATAAAAATGTTTGTCAAAAACGACTTCATTGAATGGGTCTATTGACGCCACGTGCGTCCGCACGTTTTTAATTTTGACTTCTCCTGTATAGCTTCTTTCGATACCCTTAAATGCTGTTAATAAGAAATTCTCGGTTAGATCGAGAACAACATGGCGTTTTTCTGAGTCATTGTCGACATTATCTATGTAGAAGCAATCGATTATTGATTCAGGTTGACCTTGGAATGTGATTAGGGGCGTCCCGCCGTCTGAATTGTAAGTGATTGTAAATTCTTCAATAAACATGCGTTTGGCAACTATAGTATTTCTTCTTTTACCGTCGAAATCATTTACTGCGAATACTACATCGTAAGGAATCGGGCTTGGAAGTCCGTCGTGTGCCTTGCTCATTGACTCAAACTTTAAGAATGGCCGTTCGTAAACATGTCTCGGCAGCCAAATTTCACTGTATACTTCCGCGATAAGATCATTTTGTCTGAACAACTTCGCGGAACCCTTGTAGTTAGGCTGTAAATCTTTATGAACGTGCTTCATAAAATTTATCCTTCATTGACATGGTCATGGAAGTAATTGCCAATACAACAGCGAGTCCTGGATAAGAAGCATCATTGTCACTTCTTAATTTCTTTTCTCTCCTCATCCGTTATTCCATACAACTCAAACACAATCTCATCAATCTTCTCGTCCGTCACCGCGATCTCGCGTTCGAGCTTTTCGCGTTCAGCGGAAGGTGGAAGAGCGGCTTTCTTTTTGTGGAGGTCAAGCATGCGATCCACGAGTGAGACAATTTTGTCGTGGGTTGCCTTCTCTGATGAGTTTTTGAAGTCGATCACGCGGATCGGGGCCTTCCCCACAAAAATGCCGGAGAAGTTGAAGCTGTTGCCTTGAAGGTCTGTGCAAATATTATGAATAAAAAACCGCAGGAGGGATGAATTCAACAGGCCAAGCAGATACTTTGGCCCATCCGGGACAATAAAAACCTTGTTGTTCGCGTAAAACCCTGAATCGTCATATGTAAAGCGAGCGCTCCCGGCAATTTCAGGCCAAAGGAGCTTCGGCTTTTCGAATTCCTCATAATAGTCAACCGCATCTTGAATTTCATACCACTTATAGGCACCTAGCTTTCGACCAGGCCATTCTTTACCTTTCCAATCAGCAGGCTTGGGGACAAGCTGCTTTTTAAATTGAAGTAGGTGCTCTTCGATTGCAGGATATCTTTTAAGATCGACGCCACGTCTGGCGAAGATTAAGAAGTTGTTAGTGATCGGCGCTTCATAGCGTTTAACATCTCGCCCTAACAGAAATGGCTTAATTAGTTCCGCGCTCTTAGCATCTTTCTTTATTAAACGGTTCTTCGTCTCGCCATCAATGACAAAAGCCTCGTTGAACCCGGTCAGCACCCCTCTATATGATTTACCATTTATGTAACTTTCTAAGGCCACACCGACAGTTTGCAATCTATTCAATAACGCTTGCGTCGGCTCATCAACCAGCGCCCATCCTTCATCTTTCAAGGAAGCTTTGCTGACAGCAAATGCGTGTTCTCGCACATAGTCAGTTAGGCTGTTGAACTTCAGGGTTTTCACTTCGGTTGCTGAAAACTGAGCGGCAGAGGTCCCTTTGCGAATTCGCAGGATACATGGATAAGTCGTCGCATTCTCGAAGACCGGCAGATCACCGAAATCGGTTATTTCTTCGATCCGCTGCTTCTTCATCCACCGCCGGAGCGACTCGCCATAATTGGCGCGCATCCACTTGTTGGCAACGATATAGCTGAAGAGACCGTCTTTCCTGAGCAGCGAAACGCCCTTCTCGATGAAGTAGGCATAGAGATCGGCGGTCCCATGATAGACTTCGTAATGCTGCTGGAAGTAGTCCTTGAAATCGCCAAGCAGTTCCTGCCTTACATACGGCGGATTGCCGATGACCGCGTCGAAGCCGCCGCTTTCAATGATCTCGCCGAATCCGGCTGTCTTTGAATTCCAGTCAAAGGGATTGATCCTGTCTTTCGCATCATCGTTGAACCATTGGCCGTCAACAATGTCATACCCGATCAGGCTGTTGCCGCACTTGATGTTGTTGCCGAGAGCCGGGAGAAGATGCTGCTTGCGGGGCAGCATGCCGCGTTCACCTTCGAGAGCCTTGAGGTAAAGGCTCATCATCGTGACTTCAACCGCCTGGGCGTCGATGTCCACGCCGAAAAGGTTGTTCCTCAGAATATTCGCTTTTTCACGGAGTGGCAAAGCGAAGTCGTCGGGGTTCACCTTTGTGTAGATGTTCAGAAAAAGGGTCTGAGCGTCTTTGGGATGCTCGCGGTAGTAGCGGAGATGATAGTCGATGAGGTATTGATAAGCCCCGAGCAGGAACGAGCCTGATCCGCAGGCCGGGTCGAGTATTTTTATCTTCTCGATCTGCTTCGGCGTCTTGCCCTCGATAAGCTTGCCCACGGTATTCTTGACAATGTAATCAACAATGAACTTCGGCGTATAGTAAACGCCGCCTGCCTTCTTTACCTCCGGCTTTTCCTCAACCTTCACGCGCTGGGGCGTAACGCGGATGGTGCTGCCGAGATAGCGCTCGTAGATGCTGCCTAAAAGCTCTACGCCGATGGCGTCGAAGCGATAGCGAGTTTTGGGGAAGTAGAGATTGTCGATGATGTCGGAGAGGATCTCGGAATCAACGTCCACGCTCTCACAGGCGTGGGGCTTGAAGATATCGCCGTTTAAGTCATCGTTCACCTCGCGGAAAAGTTCCACAAGGGCGGGCATCATGGACTTGCGCTTGCCTTCTTCCCTCCACTGCGCCACGATCTCCCAAAGCTCCCGCTCTGGTCTGATCTTCCGGTCTTCGGCAATGCGGATGAAGATGATGCGGTCGAGCAGCTTCTGAACCACATCGTTCAGCACATGGACGTCGAGGTCGTGATTGCGTTTATTGATGTCCTTGGCAAGCTCGGTGCGCCACCCGGTCAGGTCTTCGAGGAAGGACTTGTCCGGCGGGATCCTTAAACGTTTGCTCTTCGGGTCCCGGGGAAGCAGGGCTTCAAGAGAGCCCGCCGTGACCCGTTCCCTGGAAAGTTCCCAGAGTTTCTCGATATTGGCGATAAAGTCGGTGTACTTGAAATTATAGAGAAGACCTTCCTGCGGATACTTGGGATTCGGCTTGAGCGAAGCTGTCGAAGAGCTTAAACTCTTCAAAGTCGGTCAGAATGACGAATTGGACTTCCTTGGTTGACCATGCGTAGGTCTTGGCCTGCATGATGTGGTTCACGTCGTCCAGCGGCACCCAGGGCGCTTTTGCCTCGACGAAGAATTTAGTGCTGCCGTTTATGCGGAAGTTGTAATCAGGCCTGAGGGATGTTTCCGGGGAAAGCTCGACGATCACGTCGCGTTCATGAGGGGGTTTGTGGGCCTTGTTCTCAATGTCCCAGCCGAGGGCGTCGAAAAAGGGATTCAGAAAGTCGATCCGTACCTGGGCTTCGGGATAGCCTTTCTGGAGGTAGTGGTTTTTGTCCTGCTCGAACTTTCTGACCAGGGACTGGATGTCTTGCTTGAACGATTGGAGATCAGCCACTAAAGCAGCACCCCCGATTTTAGAAGCTCATGTACCGGGACTCAGAATAGCATCAGTGGTCGTGAAAAACAAGAATTTATTGCTGAAATCGCGGCCTCTCACCCTTCACCCTTCAAACTTCAAACTTGATTTTCACCTTCGTGCCTTTTTCCGGCGTACTCTCCAGCTGCAGGTCCCAGCCGTGCGCCTTTACCAGGTGCTTCACAATGGCCAGACCCAACCCCGTGCCGCCCATCTTCCTCGACCGGGCGGTGTCCACGCGGTAAAACCGCTCCCCGAGGCGCGGCAGGTGCTTTTCCGGAATTCCGATGCCAGTGTCCTCGACGAACAGATATGGCTTGCCGTTTTCCATCCGGGCCCCGATCGTCACTCCGCCCTTTTCGGTGAATTTGATCGCATTATCCACAAGGTTCGCAAGCACCTGGATCAGCTTGTCCCTGTCAGCCGAAACGGTTATATGCTCCGCAGAAAGCTCGGTTTTCAGAAACAGGTTCTTTTCTGCGGCCTTGGACCGCAGCAAGTTCAGCGCCTGTTCTATCGCGTCCGCGATATTCACGGGGGATTTCTCTATTCTGGACACGCCGAGCTCGATTTTGGAGATCGTCATGAGGTCGTCCACCAGGCTGTTGATCCGTTCGCTGTTCGACTTGATGATTTTCAAAAACTTTTCAGCGTGCTCCGTATCGTGCAGCGCGCCTTCAAGCAGCGTTTCGGCAAAACCCTTGATGGCCGTTATCGGCGTCCTGATCTCGTGAGAGATGTTCGCAACGAAATCCTTGCGAGTCTGCTCCAGTTTTTTGAGTACGGTGATGTCATGCAATATGACGATAAATCCGGCCACTTCGTTCTCATGATAGGAAAGCGGCGAAACTCGTGCGGAAAAATGCCTTTCCTCGGGATAATCGAGCCTTAGTTCGCTGACGCCGGGGGTAAGATTTTTGCGCGCTTCGTCCATGAGCGAGAGAAACAGCGGATTTCGTATGACCTCGAATACCTGCTTCCCCTGGAGCGGGGCCTCTCCGAAATACTGCCGCGAGGCTGAGCTGGCAAGCTGTACCGTGCCTTGCGCATCAAGGATCAGAAGAACATCGGGAATGCTTCTGAGGATCACATTCAGCCGTTTCCGTTCCTCTTCGTTCGCCGCAATGCTCTGCTGCAGCTCCGTGGACATCCTGTTCAGGCTCTCGGCGATCTCGTCGAACTCTCCGGCGCGGTCGAGATACAGCTTGCTCCCGACGGCGCCGCCCGCGAGAGAACGCGAGAAGTCTCCGATCTGCTTCGTGAGCCTCCTGATCCGCTCCAGCTGTCCCATCGAGAGCAGGCCCGTTATGATCAGTATCGCGATAACGACCACGATGATCTTGATCCTGAGTGCGTTGATCGACGCCTCCACGGCGTTCAACTGCATACTGAGCCGGACAAAGCCGGCGGGTGTTACTCCGCTCTGGACGCGCAAGGCAACATAGAGGAGATCGTCATGCAGGGTGTCGCTATAGCGTTTGGAACTTCCTGTGCCGGACTGGAGCGCCTGCTGAATCTCCGGGCGCCCCCCATGATTGTCCATAAGCGCTGATTCCGTGTCTGAATCCCCGAGGACCCGTCCGTTCAGAGCGACGATGGTCACACGCGACCCTGTCTGTTCCTTGAACCGTTTGCAGAGATTGTCGAGAGGGGACTGGGCCTTGAAGGAGACCTCGTTGGAAATGAGCGCTGCCTGGGAAATGAGATGCTCCTGCAAATCATTGATATGACTGCTTCGCACAACGTCGGTGATGAAGAGCTCGATAAACACGATCAAGACCAGGATCGTGATTGCGTAGAGGAAGAAGATCCGTCCGAAAATGCGCCGTTTCATAGGGTTTCATCCACATAGTACCCCACGCCCCTCCGGGTTTTGAGGTACACGGGATTTGAAGGATCATCCTCGATCTGGGTCCTCAGTCTCCGGATATGGACATCAACGGTCCTGGGTTCGATAAAAGCTTCCCCCTTCCAGACCGCATCAACAAGCTGGTCCCGGCTGAAGACCCTGCCTTTTCGTTCAACAAGATACAAGAGAAGTTTAAATTCCGTGGCGCTGAGCTCAAGAGGGGTTTTGCCCTTGGTAACGCCGTAGGTTTCCGTATTGATGACCAGGTCGCCGATGCGAATGGTCTTTCCCGTTGATACTTTTTCCCGCGTTCTTCTGAGAACGGCCTTGATGCGCGCAACGAGTTCCCGCGCACTGAACGGTTTTGTCATATAATCGTCGGCGCCGCTTTCGAGGCCGATGATCCTGTCCACCTCTTCCCCTTTTGCGGTGAGCATGATGATGGGAATGGCGGCTGTTTTGGGATCGTTCCTGATGATCCGGCACAGTTCCACTCCCTGGATGCCGGGGAGCATGAGATCGAGAACGACCAGGTCGAACTTGTCCTTCCTGATTTTGTTCAAGGCCTCTTCGCCGTCCGAGGCCGTCGTGACTCTGTAACCGTCTTTTTTCAGATTGTACGTTACCAGGTCGACAATGTCCGGTTCGTCATCAACAATCAATATTTTATTTTCCATGCCATAGTTATAGCATTTTCGTTCAAGAGAATTCAAGAGACGGAAAAAGATTTAACAGAACCGTAACATTTCACCCTTCGCATCAAGCGCCTAATCTGGTATAATCAACCATGCGTATTTTTCATTATTGCAGCAGATTTGTCCAGGGAGTCGTTCTGTTTCTGAGAGTGCTCCTGAGCTACAAACTCCTCAACCTCAGGAACGCCTTTGCTTCCCCCGCGCGCGGGCAGGAGCGGCTCAAGCGGCTCCACGCTCAAAATGCCTTCATGCTGCGCGAGCGCATGATCGAGATGCGCGGCATGCTCATCAAGATCGGCCAGTTTCTATCGTCACGCGTCGACCTCCTGCCCGAGGAGTATACGGGCGAGCTCTCGAAGCTCCAGGACCAGGTCCCGCCCGCGCCTTTCTCGGAAATCGCCCTTCGCGTGTCGGAAGAACTCGGCCCCATGGCGGAAATATTCTCCTCCTTCGACGAAAAACCGATTGCGTCAGCCTCCCTCGGCCAGGTGCACAGGGCCTGCCTCCGGGACGGCGACTGCATCGTGGTCAAGATCCAATATCCCGGTATCGACGAAGTTATCGCCGCCGATATCCGCACGCTCCACTTCGTCATCAGGATCCTGCGAACGCTCTACCGGCATATTAATCTTGACGTGGTCTATTCCGAATTTTCTCGCATCATCAATGAAGAGCTGGACTATATTCAGGAAGGGAAAAACGCGGAAGCCTTCAGAAAAAATTTCGCGAAAAATCCGAAGATCAGGATCCCCATCGTCTACTGGCCGTTCACCACGTCCAAGGTGCTGTCCCTCGAATACCTCGACGGCATCAAGATCACGGACTTTGCCGAGATCGACCGGCAGGGCATCAACCGCAAAGAGGTGGGCCGCATCCTTGCCGAAGCCTATGCCCAGATGTTCTTCAGCGACGGGCTGTTCCACGGAGACCCGCACCCCGGCAACATCTTCGTGCGGACCGGGCCCGAGGTCATCCTCGTCGACTTCGGCATGGTGGACCGCATCTCGCCCCCGAAGAAGGAGGGGCTCAGGCGCGCCTTTACCGCCGTCGTGGAACGTGACTCACTGGGGCTCGTGCGCGCGCTCGTGGACATGGGCTTCATCCCGCTCACCAAGGACATTCAGCCGCTCGTGCAGTTCGTGGACCGGATCCTGCAGAAATACCGGGACATTTCACCGGGAGAATTCAAGGCCATGGACATCGACGAGATCGGCGACGACATTATGGAGGCGCTCCAGCTGAGCCCGTCGATCCAGATCCCGAACGACTTCATCCTCTTCGGCAGGGTCGTCGGCATGCTGAACGGCCTCGGCTCGCAGCTCGATCCCGAGACGAACATCATCGAAATCGCCGCGCCTTATGCAAAACGCTTCATCAGCGCCGAGGGAATGTCGGTCTCGGGGATTGCCAGCCGCGGCGCGGCGCTGGGACGGTCGCTCATCGATCTGCCGAAGCTTTTGAATGATTTTCTCGTGACCACGAGCCGCGGCGAAACCCGGGTGGAGATCACCTCACAGACTGTTGTGAACGCGCTCAGGGCGATCTCGCGCATCGGCAAGGGCCTGATCCTCGCAATGCTCTTGACAGGAGCGGGGCTGGCCGCGGCGGTCTTCCGCATCAATCACTTCGATGCTGAAAGCGCATGGTCCCTTGCTGCCGGCGCCGTGCTGTTTCTCTGGATTGTGCTGATCTTGCGGAAGGACTGAGAATACGGTTCAAGGCCGGTGTTCGAATATAATTACTGCGGAATAGGGGTGCAATTCAACCCGACCTGCGTGGCTTCAGCGATTGTGCAGCAAACAGCTTCAAGCTCCTCCAGCGCTCGCTCTCTTCCTCACCTTATCAAAAAGACATTCAACCTTTATTTACCGTCCTCAGACGGTGAATATTCCCGTTGCCTGATAACGGTCGGCCACATACAGGGTAAGATCGCCGCCCGCGATCTCGCGATGCGTCTTGAGCGCCACGTCGGGGTGGTTGTTCTCCCCCGAGAGGTGGGAGAGGCAGGCCCATTGGAGGCGCTGCGCCCTCGCGGCACGGCCCAGCAGTTCCGCCGCTTCGAGGTTCGAGAGGTGCCCCTTGGGCCCCTTGATCCGCTGCTTGAGGTAGGCCGGATAGGGACCGGCGGCGAGCATGGCGGGATCGTAATTGCTCTCGAGAAAAACAGCGTCGAGCGATGACACGATATGGACGAGGTCCTTGAAGACGTGGCCGAGGTCGGTCAGCACGCCGAGCCGCTTCGCGCCCGCTTCCACCACGAAGGCCGACCCGTCCACGCCGTCGTGGGGCGTGGAGATCGCGTGCACGAGCGCGTCGTTGATCCTGATTTTGTCGCAGGAACGGAAACTCCGCACGTCCGTCAGTTTCCCGAGTTTGCTGCGCGAGGACGCCGCGGCCAGCGTTGCCGGTGTAACGTAGATCGGGATGCCGAATTTTCGCTGGAACACCCCGGCGTGGCGGATGTGGTCCCCATGATCGTGGGAAATGATCAAGGCATCGACCGCGCGAATGTCCCTGCCGTGCGCGGCGAGCCGGTCCTGCGCCTGGACTCCGGTGATCCCGGCGTCAAAAAGGAGCCTGACGCCGTCTGTTTCAACATAAATGCAGTTTCCGCTGCTGCCCGACTGAAGTGAAATTGCGATCATGGTCATCTCGAAAGCACTTTAACAGTCCTTCCGGGGAAAGTCAACTCCGCTGTTCACCTTGTCGCCCAAACGCATCCTCTCATAAAAATATTCTTGAGAATCAGCCTCAATTCCCTGTATAATGATTCTGCATCGTTTCCCTTCGTGAACTTTGCGGCTTCCTTTTGTATGAAACGCCTTGTGGTTTGGTTCAAGGAATTTAGTTTTCTTTATCGGTCCGAGACGTGCCGATCGAATATCTATAAACCTCTTTGAGTGTGTGAAGGTAATACTATCGCAATGGACCATCCTCAGCCTAAAAAGATCGTTCCGAAAAAGACCCCTATTCCGGAACAACGCCCCGAACTCAGGCGCGCGAACTTCGAAGAGGTCGCCCTGGGATATACTCCCGAGCAGGCGATCAGCGAGGCGTCACGGTGCCTTCAGTGCAAAAAGCCGCTCTGCATCACCGGCTGCCCCGTCAACGTCCCGATCCCCCGGTTCATCAAGGCGATCCATGAGAACGATTTTGCGCGCGCCATCGCCATCATCAAGGAGACGAACCTTCTGCCCGCGGTCTGCGGACGGGTCTGCCCCCAGGAAGGCCAGTGCGAGAAGTTCTGCACCCTGTCAAAAAAATACGAGCCCGTAGCGATCGGAAGACTGGAACGATTCGCCGCGGACTGGGAACGAAAACAGGGTGATGGCAGGCTTCCGGACATCGCATCCGCGACAGGCAAACGGGTGGCTGTTGTGGGAAGCGGCCCTTCCGGCCTCACCTGCGCCTATGACCTTGCAAAACTGGGGCACGCCGTCACGATCTATGAGGCGCTTCACGAACCGGGGGGGGTGCTCATCTACGGCATACCGGAATTTCGCCTGCCGAAAGAGATCGTTGCGAGAGAGATCAGCGTCCTCAAACGGATGGGTGTTACCATTATCACCAATGCCGTGATCGGCAAGCTCATCACCATCGATGAGCTCATGCGGGAATATGACGTGTGCTACATCGGCACGGGTGCGGGGCTGCCCCGGTTCATGGGCATCCCGGGCGAAAACCTGAACGGTGTTTACTCGGCGAACGAATTTTTGACCAGGATCAACCTGATGCGCGCCTATCGCTTCCCGGAATACGACACTCCCGTCAGAAGGGGCGACCGCATCGTCGTCGTGGGCGGAGGAAATGTTGCCATGGACTCGGCGCGGACCGCCTTGAGACTCGGAGCGAAAACAGTATCGCTCGTGTACCGCCGGTCTCTGGCGGAACTGCCCGCGCGGAAAGAAGAGGTCCATCACGCTGGGGAAGAAGGGATCGCCTTCGAGCTCTGCACCAATCCCGTCCGGCTTGTCGGCGACAGCAACGGTCACGTGAGCGCCGTCGAGTGCGTGAGGATGGACCTCTGTGAACTGGATGATTCGGGCCGGAAAAAGCCGGCCGCCGTTGCGGGCTCGGAGTTCTTCCTCCCGGCGGACGTGGTGATCATCGCCGTGGGCACCGGGGCCAACCCTCTTATTGCCCAGAGCGCCGCGGACCTCGCCGTGACCCGGCACAAGCACCTGGTCGTGGACGAAGAGACGGGAAAGACAAGCAAAGAAGGCGTCTATGCCGGCGGCGACATCGTCACGGGCGCGGCAACGGTCATATCCGCCATGGGAGCGGGCAGAAAGGCCGCGAAGGCGATGCATGACGCTCTGGCGAACAAATCAGCGGCAAAGGAAAAGAACTAATACTACAGTGAATCGTGCAGGTTCCAGTGACACCCTGCTCCGGCCCACCAGGACCCGCATATTGACATAGATTGCATGCAAGAGTATAATTCCACCGTACATAAAATCAAACTACACTTTTTTCGATCTCAAACTTTAACGGGAGGGTATTTGAATGGGTAAAATCAGGTTCGTCTACAAAATACAATTATTATTAGCGGTATTGTCCATGGTTTTACTGAGCAGCGGTTGCGGATCAAGTTCGAGCAGTTCCACTCCCGCTCCCGCTGATACTACGGCTCCCTCGGCGCCAACGTATTTGACTGCTGCTACAGCCTCCGATATCAAGGTGAGTCTCAGATGGCTCCCCTCTACGGACAGCGTCGGCGTCAAGGCGTATACTATTACCCGGAATGGCTTACAGATTAAGACAACAACAACAGCAACAACCGTCTACTCCGATCCTACCTGCTCCGCCAGTACCGTGTACACCTATACGGTGGTCGCTATTGATGCAGCGGGCAATACATCCGCACCTTCCTCGAGTGCAACAACGACCACTCTTGCGGCCAATACCTTGGTCGGCGGTGCGCCAACGACGCCAGGGACACTGTCAGCCACTGCAAGCTCAAACAAAATAACCCTTACCTGGGGCGCCTCAACGGCCAATTGGGGCGTGTCTGGATATAATATCTACCGCTCAGCCTCCTCGCTCGGTTCGTATGCGAAAATCGGGACAACAACAACGACAACGTATACCGATTCCGGCCTGACCGCGGGTACAAAATACTATTACGTGGTCAAGGCATTCGATGGCGTCTTCACCGAGTCGGGTGCAAGCAACGAAACATTTGCGACAACGCCTTAGGTTGCAGGCGCAGCCATGGTCCGCGTGATTGTCGGGCACGGCAACAAGGCGCGGAAAGAAAAGGTGGCAATCAAGTTGTTGTTGCTGAATTATTACCCAAACCAAAGCTGTTCATAAATGATTCCTTATGAACAGCTTTTTTCATAACATGCCACTCTTGCGGACAACTTTTGAGACTTCAAGGAAAAATCCCCCGCCCACATTTGCTTTTGCGTTACAGTAAGCGCTCTTCGGCCCCATCGCCTTTTCGCGGACCGGATGAATATTAAATGCGCCTCTTTATTGACAAGCCCCGGCAACGCTGATATAGTTTAACTTAATCGGCCCGCTTCCTAGACCAACGGCCGTAACACTACTTATGACAAACCGGCGCGAATTCCTACAGAAGGTGCTTGCAATCCTGGGCCTGACGACCCTGGCTTCCTTCGTGTATCCCCTCACCAAATATTTTTCTCCCCCGGCAGAGGAGTCAGCGGCAAAACTGCTTGTTCTGAGCAGGAAAGACATTGCGGTCGGAGATGCGCAAGAAGTCGTTTTCAACAATACGCCCTGCGTCGTCATCAACAGGCCGGACAAAGGTTTTGTGGCGCTGTCACGGGTCTGCACCCATCTCGGGTGCCTGGTGGAATATCAGAAAGACAAGAAGAGGCTGCTCTGCCCCTGCCACGCCGGGACCTACGATCTCGCGGGGTCGGTTACTTCCGGGCCGCCGCCGAAACCGCTCCTACAGTTTCCTCTCAAGGTGGAGGGGGACTCCATCATCATAGGATAGCACGCCATGTGGAATATCGTCAAAAAATGGATCGAAGTGCGGATAGGGCTTGATGAACTCGTCAAAACGCAGTTGACCGAGTACCTGGTCCCGAGGAACATCAATCTTTTCTACACCCTCGGGTTCGTCGCCCTCGGCGGCTTCGTGGTCCAGATCATCACGGGCTTTTTCCTGCTCACCTACTACGTGCCCCATACGGACCACGCCTTCAAGAGCGTCCAGGACATCATGGTGAACGTGCCCTACGGCTGGCTCTTCCGGTTGATGCACGTGGTGGGAAGCAATCTCATCGTGGCCTCGGTCGGGGCACACATGCTCTCGGTTTTTTTCATGAACAGTTACAAAAAACCGCGGGAACTGACGTGGCTTGTGGGCGCCTCCATGCTGCTCATTACCCTCACCTTCTGTTTAAGCGGCTACCTTCTGCCCTGGAGCCAATTGAGCTACTGGGCCACCACGATCGTGACGAACATCCCTTCCGCGATTCCCTCTGTCGGCGACTTCGCGGTGCAAATGTCCCGCGGCGGACAGAATGTGTCCGGGGCCACGCTCGGCAGGTTCTTCGCCCTGCACGTCGGCATTCTGCCTGCGCTCCTTGCAGGTCTTCTCGGCACGCACCTCTTCCTCGTCAGAAGGATCGGCATCTCCGCTCCGCCGTTCGGTCCCTCGAAAAAAGAAAAAAATCCGTGGACGGCGTTCAGGCATGAACATCATCCTGACGGCCATCCGTTTTTCCCGCATTTTGTTCTCAAAGAGGCCGCCATGGTCATGGCGTTTTTCGCCGTGGTATTCTTTGTCATCACGTTTGCTCCGGCGCTTTTTTCGCCCGAGGATGCGAGCCTCCCCGCGGACCCCTTCAGGACACCGGCGCACATTAAACCGGAATGGTATTTTCTCGCCGCCTATCAAATGCTCAAGATCGTCCCGAACAAGTTCGCGGGCATCAGCCTGCAAATCATCATCGTTACCCTTTTTCTGTTCTGGCCGTTCCTCGATACCGCGAAAGAGGACAACATCCTGAAACGGCGGGTCCTCCTCGGCCTTTTCCTTGCCGCATGCCTTGGCTGGATCGTTCTGACGATATGGGGAAAATATTCATGAGATACCTGCTTTCATGCTTTTTCATCCTCGCCTGCGCAACAATCGGCGCGGCGGCGCAGAGCACGGAACCGGTCTGCATCCAGTGCCACGATACGGACATGATGAAGGCCGGGCTCCGGAAGGTCCCCGCGGAATGGCGAAAAAGCTGGCACTATCAAAACGGCGTTGCCTGCAATGACTGCCACGGCGGTGATCCCATTGACGCGGCCATGGCCATGTCGCCGCAGCGCGGCTTTGCGGGAAAGCCCTCATACGAGGGAGTGCCTGAATTCTGCGGAAAATGCCACATCGGCATTTTGAAGAACTACCGGGAAAGCGGCCACGGGAAAGCGTTGAAGGCCTCGGGAAGCGGGCCGAACTGCGTCACCTGCCACGGCTCCCATGCCATTCAAAAAGCGAACATCGACATCATTAACGAGGAACGGTGCACGCAGTGCCACTCCTACGACAGGGCGGAAATCATGAAGCAGGCCCTCTTCGCAACGGAGAAGAACATTCGCGATATCGATAATTCACTGAAGAGACTTTCTTCGCAGGGGATGTATACTGAAGAGGAAGGAAAAGAGCTTTTCCGTATTGAGGCGGAATTCCGCACCCTCTTCCATACTGCCGACGTCTCCCTGGTAAAACAAAAAACCGACGGCTTTCAGCAAAAACTGGATACCCTCAATAAGAAGATTGACGTTCTCTTTACGGAACTTCATACGAGAAGAAATTTTTCGGGTTTTTTGCTGCTCCTTTTCGGCGGTATGAGCATTGTTCTCTTTCTCCTGGCGAAGGACTTTTTTAAACGCGGAGAGGAGAAGTGACCATGAAAAACCTGCTCACTCTTGGGGCGAGCTCCATCCCGGGAGAGTTCATCATTCCCCGGCTGTTGTCCGTTATGATCAGTCACCTCCCGGAAATCGAGCTCAAGGTGGAGATATCGGACAGTTTGAAGGTCTTTGAAAGCGTACAGCGGGGAGAGTACGAGATTGGCATCATCGGCACACACTTCGATTCCACCGACGTAGACTTCACGGTATTTGTCAAGGACGATCGACTCGTTCTGATCACCCCGAAAAAACATTCTCTTGCCGCAAAGGAAACCATCGCGCTTGACGACCTGAAGGGCCAGAGCTTTGTTACCCGGGAAACAGGCTCCGGAACGCGGGCGGTCTATGAGAACGTGTTCAAAGAGGCGGGATTTGCGTTGACAGACCTCAACACCGTCGCCGAGGTTGGCAGCACCGAGGGAGTTATCCAAGCCGTCTCGGGAGGTATTGGGATCGGGATTGTTTCAGAATTGGCTGCGAAAGATGCAATCGAACTCGGGAAGGTAACGGCGCTGAACATCCCTTTGCTCAAAATGATCCGTGATTTCTCGATCATCACCCGGAAAGGGCAACCACTGTCCAGGGACGCATCGAAAGTGATTTCCGTAATCAAGGTGATGATGACGCTTTGATGCAGGAGGCCGGGCAAAAAGCATTTCGCCGGCGATGTAATAACGCAAGACGCAGGTTTGGCACTACAAGGCAATCATCATGAAGAGGAGAATGACAACATGAAAATACTTCTAGCCGAAGACGAAAAGAACCTGGGGATGACCCTGAAAAAATCGCTCGAAGAGGACGGATATGTCGTGGACCTCGTGACCGACGGAGTAGAGGCCGTTTCGCATTTTATGGACAACACATACGACTTCGTGCTCCTGGATATCAGGATGCCCAAACTGGACGGCATTAGCGCCCTCAAGTTGATTAAAAAAATCAACCCGAACGTGCCTGCCGTGACCTTTTCCGGAAACGCCGGGAGTACGGAAATGCTGGATTCCATAAAGGCCGGGGCTCACGTCGTCCTGTCCAAGCCCTTTGGGATCGCCCAGTTGAAAGAGGAAATTAAAAAATATATTTCAAGCAAGTGGTAGCCTGATCGGCCCTGTATTGCTGCAGCGTCTCCTCATCCTTCTTCGCCTTAAGGTTCCGACAGCTTTGCTTCTGCAAGCAAATCATCATAAAAAAGCCCATGCCGGTTTCCCGGCATGGGCTTCTGTCGTTCTGCATATCAACAAACAGCTTAGAACACGCCCTTTACCTTCCCGGTCTCGACGTCTACATCCACGCGGCGATAGGCCGGATCAGACGACGTTCCCGGCATGAGCGTGATGGCGCCCGCGACAGGGACCACGAAACCCGCGCCCTTGTAGGTCAAAATATCCCTGATCCGGAGCCTCCAGCCCTTGGGCACGCCCTTCAAGTTGGGATTGTCCGTGAGCGAAAGGTGGGTCTTCACCATGCAGACGCCCATCTTGGCAATATCGGGGTCCGCTTCCATCTTCTTGGCCTTGGCTTCCGCTTCAGGCGTGTAGTCCACGCCGTCTGCGCCGTAGACCTCTTTTGCGATGAGGTCGATGCGCTGCCTGAGCGGGGTAGTGAGCTCGTAGAGGAACTTGAAGTCGTTCTTCTCGTTGCAGGCGTCCACGACCGCGTCGGCAAATTCAAGCGCGCCGTCGCCGCCCTTTTCCCAATGACGGGACAGGGCCACGCGCGCGCCAGCCGCCTCGGCGAGCCTGCGCACCGCCTTGATCTCGTTGTCCGTGTCGGTGTAGAACGCGTTGATGCAGACCACGGGGTTGATGCCCGCCTTCTTCACGCTCGCGATATGGTGGATAAGGTTGGCGCAGCCCTTCTCGACCCAGCCCACGTTCTCGCCCTTGTACTCAGCCGGCATCGGCTTGCCCGGCACCGGGATGGGCGCGCCGCCGTGGCACTTGAGCGCCCGGATCGTGGCAACGACCACCGCGGCGTTCGGCTTGAGACCGGACATGCGGCACTTGAGGTTCCAGAACTTCTCGAACCCGATGTCCGCGGCAAAGCCGGACTCGGTCACGACATAGTCGCCGAGCTTCAGCCCGATGCGGTCCGCGATGATCGAGGACTGGCCGATGGCGATGTTAGCGAAGGGTCCTGCATGCACGAACACGGGCTGGCCTTCGATGGTCTGAAGCAGGTTCGGGTTCAGGGCCTCGACCATCCATGCGGTCATGGCGCCGTCCACGCCGAGGTCGGCCGTCGTTACCGGCGTGCCGTCCTTGCTGTAGGCCACGACGATCCGGCCCATGCGCTCTCGCATGTCTTTCAGGTCCTTGGCAACGGCCAGAATGGCCATCACTTCCGATGACACGGCAATAGCGAAGCCGGACTTCATCATCAGGCCGTTCGACTTGCCGCCCATGCCGATAACAATCTCCCGGAGGGACTGGGCGCAGAAGTCCATGATCCACTTCATCTCGACATTGTGGGGATCGATGTTGAGGCGCTTCAGTTTTCTCTTCGCCAGCTGCTCGTCGTTGTAATTGAACTCATGCTGCATGCGCGACGTAAGCGCCACCATCGCCAGGTTGTGGGCGTTCATGATGGCGTTGATGTCGCCGGTGAGGCCGAGAGAGAACGGCGTGAGCGGGATGACCTGCGAAAGACCGCCGCCCGCTGCCGAACCCTTGATGTTCATCGTCGGGCCGCCCGAAGGCTGGCGGATCGCGGCGATCACGTTCTTGCCGCGCTTGCCAAGGCCCTGGGTAAGACCGATGGTCGATGTAGACTTGCCCTCGCCGAGGGGCGTGGGCGTGATGGCCGTAACGTCGATGTACTTCCCGTCGGGCCTGCCGTCCAGCCGCTTCAAGACCTTTTTGAAATCCACTTTGGCGATGTAATGGCCATAGGGCAGGAGTTCGTCCTTCGTGAGCCCCAGCTTCTCGGCGATCTCGGAGATCGGCCTCATTCTCTGTTCGGAATCTTCCGCAATTTCCCAGTCCGCATGCTTCGTTGGATCAAGTGCCATTCTAAACCTCCCTTGTAAAAAGTATCAGTTTAACTTTTAAACTGTCCAAACCGTTTGCACGGTCAGTTAGTAGCTGATCAAAAGCTTCATGAGCTTTTCGTTCATGGAGTGCACGTTCTTGCTCGCGATGCGCGCGAGGGTCTTCATGATCTTGTACATCATCATGGTGTCGCTTTTTTCGAGCGCTTTAAAGTCATCGGTTTTGAACCGGTAGACCTCCGTGGTTTCTATGGCTGTTGCCGTAGCGCCGTGCACCTTATTCTCCTCGATGACCGCAAGTTCGCCGAAGATGTGGTTTTCCGACAGGAGGGCGAGGGTCTGTTTCCAGCCGTCGGGCGTGGTCTTCGAGATCTCCACCTTCCCGCTCTTCACAAGATAGATTCCTTTGGTGGCCTCTCCCTCGTTGAAGATCGGCTTCCCCTTGGCGTAGGTCTCGACCGTGATCTTCTGCGCCATCAATCCCAGCTCGGCGTCGGTCAGATCGCTGAAGAGCATCTGTTTCTTGAGCTCCAATTTATCGGGCATTGTTGCCTCCTTGTTCTCATAAACCACGAAGGTGAGAAGTTGGGAAGTTTAGAAGGTATGCAGTTTTTCCTAATCTCTCAACCTCTCGACTTCCTAACTTCCCAACTTCATGCTTTTTCTATCCTCACCGCCGAGACCTTGTACGACGGAATCTTGGCCGTCGGGTCAAGGGATGTGCTGCTGGTGAGCACATTGGCCGCCGCTTCCTTGAAATGAAAGGGAATGAACACCACTCCCGGTGCCGGTCGCTTTGACACAAGCGTCTTGACGGTTATCGCTCCACGGCGCGAGGTGACCTTCACCCACGTCCCGTCGCTGACCGACAGTGCTCTGGCATCCGCGGCGTTTATTTCGATATACGCTTCCGGCGACACGGTATTGATCGGCTTCACCCGCCTCGTCATGCCTCCGGTATGGTACTGGAACAAGAGCCTCCCGGTCGTCAGGATGAACGGATACTCCTTATCGGCCTGTTCAGCCGATTCTTTATAGGTCACGAGCGTGAACCTGCCCTTGCCGCGCGGGAAGCCTCCCTTGAACAGGAACTGCGTGCCGGGATGGTCCGGCGTGGGACAAGGCCATTGAAGACCGCCTTCTTCGAGCCTGACGTAGCCCATGCCGGCGAGGGCCGGCCAAGCGTGGCCGATTTCACGGAAAACCTCGACGGTATGGGAATAGGACATCTCGTAACCCATTCTTTTGGAGAGTTCCATGATAATGAGCGAGTCTTTCATCGCCGAACCCGGAGAACTGACCGCACGCCTGACAAGCTGCACGCGGCGCTCGGTGTTGGTGAAGGTGCCGACCTTCTCGGCAAAGGATGAACCGGGCAGCACCACGTGGGCAAGCTCCGCCGTTTCGGTCATAAAGATGTCCTGGACCACAAGGAGCTCAAGCGATTTGAGCGCCTTCACTGTGTGTGTGGTGTTGGGGTCCGAAACCGCCGGGTTCTCGCCCATGATATAGAGGACCTTGAGTGTTCCCTTCTCCGCCGCAGGCAGCATCTCCGTGGCGGTCAGACCTTCCTTGTCCGACAGTTTCGCTTTCCAGAGGGCCTCGAATTTTTCCTGGATCGCGGGAATGGTGACCCGCTGGTACCCCGGATACATGTTCGGGATGCACCCCATGTCCGTTGCGCCCTGCACGTTGTTCTGGCCCCGGAGGGGGTTCACGCCCGCGCTCTCCTTGCCGAGGTTTCCGGTCATGAGCGCCAGGTTGGCGATGGAGAAAACGTTCTCGGTGCCATGGGCATGCTGGGTGATCCCCATGGTGTAATAGATGCCCGCTTTTTCAGAGGAACCATACATCCTCGCCGCACTGATGATCAGGTCCGCGGGTACGCCGGTGATCTTCGACGCTGCCTCGGGGGTATAGGCTTCGAGATTTTTCCGGAACTCTTCGTCAAAGCCTTCGGTCATGGACGCGATAAAGTCCTGCTTAGCAAAACCTTCCTTCATGATCACGTGCATCATGCCGTTTAAGAGCGCCACATCCGTGCCTGGCTTCTGCTGCAGCCAGATGTCAGCGAACCGGACGAGCGGCACGCGCCTCGGGTCCGCGATGATGATCTTCGCGCCCTTGCGCTTTGCCTTGATCATCCTGAGCGCGACAATAGGATGGTTTTCCTTGGTGTTCGAGCCGATGACGAACAGCACGTCGTTGTTCTCGATCTCGGCAATCGAGTTCGTCATTGCTCCGGAACCGAATACGGTGGCCAGACCGGCCACAGTCGAGCTATGTCAGAGGCGCGCGCAGTGATCGACGTTGTTCGTGCCGATGCCCGCGCGGATGAATTTCTGGAACAGGTAGTTCTCTTCATTCGTACAGCGTGCCGAGGAGAGGCCGGCTATGGCGTCGGGACTGTGTTTCTTTTTTATGGCGCTCAGTTTTTCGACGATGTAGCCGAACGCCTCGTCCCAGGAGGCGGGAACGAGCTTGCCGTCCTTCCTGATCAGCGGCGTGGTGAGCCTGTCGGGGCTGTTGATGAAACTGTAGCCGAACCGGCCCTTGACGCAGAGCCAGCCTTCGTTGATCGTGTCCTGGCGCGACGTGACGCGCACCACTTCATTCCTGCTCACGTGCAGGGTGAGGTTGCACCCGCAGCCGCAGTAGGGGCAGATGGTTTCGACCTGCTTCACGTCCTTCTGCCTGCCCTTGCCCAGGGACTGCTTGCTCATAAGCGCGCCCGTGGGGCAGATGCTGACGCACTGGCCGCAGAACTCGCAATCGAGGTCCTTTTCAAAGGGAGTGGAAACCTTGGCGCCGAAGCCGCGGCTTGAGATGTCGATGGCGCCCACGCCCTGGATCTCTTCGCAGACGCGCACGCACTTGCCGCAGAGAATGCACTTCTCCATGTCCCGCTCGATAAAAGGGTTCATGTCCTTTTTCGTATACAGCCGCCGCACGCCGCCGAACCGGTTCGTCCGGAGCTCGTAAAAATACGCCAGTTCCTGGAGCGTGCAGTCGCCTGCCCGCTCGCAGACCATGCAGTCGTTCGGATGGTCTGACAGGAGGAGTTCGACGATCGTGCGGCGCTGGCGCTCGATCTGTTCGTTCGAGGTCTCCACGTCCATGCCCTCGGTCACCGGCGTGGTGCAGGCTGTCACGGGACGGGGCATGCCCTTGACCTGGATGAGGCACAGTCTGCAGCCTCCGTGGGGCTCCAACCTCGGATCGTCGCAGAGTGTCGGGATGTAGATATCGTTCCGCCGTGCGGCATCGAGAATCGTTATCCCATCAGGTACGGTTATTTGTTTACCGTTTATCGTTAATTTCATTATGGTTGCTCCGTATACCACCCTGTTGGAACAGGAAAGCGGTTTTGGTGTTTTTTATTCCGCACTCCGCATTCCACACTCCGCATTGACGTCCTACCCTTTTTTGATCGCCTTGAACTTGCACGTCTCGAAGCAGGCGCCGCACTTGATGCATATGTCCTGGATGATCTTGTGCGGTTTCTTCTTCTCGCCGATGATGGCGCCGGCCGGGCATACGCGCGTGCAGGCAGTGCAGCCCTTGCAGAATTCCTCGAGAATGCCGTAGGACAACAGGTCCTTGCACACGCCCGCGGGACAGCGTTTTTCGAAGATGTGCGCCTCGTACTCGTCGCGGAAATACCTGATCGTGGAGAGGACGGGATTGGGCGCCGACTGGCCCAGGCCGCAGAGCGACGATGTTTTGACATCGCTGCTGAGCGTTTCGAGCAAATCAAGGTCCCCTTCACGGCCCTTGCCTTCGGTGATCCTGGTCAGGATCTCAAGCAGCCTCTTGGTGCCGATCCTGCAAGGAACACACTTGCCGCAGGATTCCGACTGGGTAAACTGCAGGAAGTACTTGGCCACGTTCACCATGCAGTCGGTCTCGTCAAGCACCACCATGCCGCCCGATCCCATGATCGAGCCGGCCTTGCCGAGAGATTCGTAATCCAGCGTGGTGTCGATGATGTTTGCGGGAATGCACCCGCCGGACGGTCCGCCGGTCTGGACTGCCTTGAGCTTTTTCCCGCCTTCGATGCCGCCGCCGATATCGTAGATGACCTCCCGGAGCGGGATGCCCATCGGCACCTCGATGAGCCCGGAGTTCAGGATCTTGCCGGTCAAGGCAAAAACCTTGGTGCCCTTGCTCTTCTCCGTGCCCATGGCCGCGTACCAGGCCGCGCCTTTGCGCATGATGTAGGGAACGTTCGCCAGCGTCTCAACATTGTTGATGATCGTGGGATACCCCCACAGGCCCTTCTGGACCGGGAACGGCGGCTTGGCGCGGGGCTGGCCCCGTTTTCCCTCGATCGAGGCGATCAGCGCCGTTTCCTCGCCGCAGACGAACGCGCCTGCGCCGAGCTTCACCTTCACGTTGAAATCAAAACCTTTGCCGAGAATATTCTTGCCGAGGAACCCCCGCTCCTTTGCCTGCTTGATCGCCAGGTGAAGCCGTTCCACGGCAAGAGGGTACTCCGCCCTGATGTAGACATAGCCGTAGGGCGCCGCAATGGCATAAGCGCCGATGATCATGCCCTCGATCACCGCGTGGGGATTGCCTTCGACAACCGACCGGTCCATGAACGCACCCGGGTCGCCTTCGTCGGCGTTGCAGATCAGATACTTTTTTGGACCGGGCGCCTTGATCGCCATGTTCCACTTCGTGCCCGTGGGGAAGCCCGCGCCGCCGCGGCCCCGCAGGCCCGAGGCCGTGATCACGTCGATCGTCTCCTGGGGGGTCATGGTCAGGAGGACCTTTTTGGCGGCCTCATACCCGTTGCGGGAGATATAGGAATCGATGTCTTCGGGGTCCACTTCGCCGCAATCGGAAAGCACGACCTTGACCTGTTTATCATGGAAGGTGTGGTAGTCGTCCTTCACCAGCCAGTCGCCGACAGGCGCGCCGCCCACGATATGCTCGTTCACGATCCGCTCGACCATATCCGGCTTGATGTATTCGTAGGTGGACTTGGCGCCGTCGATGATCACGTCCACGAGCACGTCGCGGGCGCAGAAGCCCCGGCAACCGACCTTATGCACCGAACAGTTTTTCTCCACCGTCGCCCGGATCTGGGCGGCCGCAAAGGCTTTTTCGAAGGAGGCGATCACACCCACGCCGCCCGCGGCGATGCCGCCCGTGCCCATACAGACCTTTATCGAGACGTCTTTATTCATGATTGCTCCGGCTGGAATCCTTATGACCGTTTAAACGGTTTACCCTGTTTAAACAGTTTCTGCCTTCTTCAAATATAATCGGTGTATTCCCGCTTGCCCTCTTTGAGCGTCTTCATTTCCTTCATGAGCTTGTCCGGCGTCACTTTGCCATGCACGGTCTTGTTCACGATGATGACGGGCGCGATGCTGCAAGCGCCGACACAGTTCACCTTTTCCACGGTGAACTTGAGGTCTTCCGACGTGTCCTCGTTGTCGGGAATGCCCAGCTCTTTCACGAGACTGTTGATCAGCCGCTCGGACCCCTTGACGTGGCAGGCCGTGCCGCAGCAGGCCGTTATGACGTTCTTCCCCCGCGGCTTCAAGTGAAACTGCGCGTAGAAGGTCGCGATGCCGTAAAATTTCGCCGGCGGAACATCAAGCCGTTCCGAGACCCAGAGGATCGCGTCCTCGCGCAGATAGCCGAATTCGGTCTCAAGATCCTGGAGGATCGAGATCAGGTTGCCTTCGTTTTCATGGTACCGCGCGATGATGCCTTCGAGTTTTTTTTCCATCGATTTCTTCCTTTTGAGACAAAAAGGGCCGCCTCAATTGCCCCGGCAGCCGCGTAGGTACACCACGGTCATGGTCTTGGTGTGTGCTGAAAAGCACGCTCCCGGCCTTAGACTGACGCGCCCCTGATTGCGGCAGGGGCGCGATAATTTTTAACGCGATCCGCTCGTCCTTAGAACATCGGGTCCATGGTGAGCGCCGGATGGCCCTTGGCCGTCAGGAACTCCATCATTTTCTCGGAATCCTCGGCCACCGTCTCGTCGGCGATCATGTCGAGAAGGCCGGGCGCGCCCTCTTCCTCGGCCCGCTGCTTGAACTGTTCGGCAAAGGACTCCTTCAGGTTCTTCGTCATCCAGACGATGCGCTTGAACCCGCCTTCCGCCGAGAGGAACTTCTTGCTCGTCAGGAAGTATCTGCCGATCCCCATGAACCCCGGGGTCTGCGAGCCGCCGCCCACCGTGCCCGCCAGGGTCGAGAATTTCATCCCGATGGGCGTCATGCCCGTATACCCGCGGTTCACCACCATCACACCGTTCGCCTCGGGCACGATGGCCACGATGCACTCGAAACAACCGCAGGAGGTCATCGGCGCGTCCATGATGCTGTAGGCGTTGAAATACTCCAGGGCCTGGTGCGTGTTCGTGTACACATACTCATCCACGCCCTTCCAGCGGCCCTTGACCTGGTCCAGGGTCTCGCCCTTCATGACCGGCTGGTTCGCGCCGTTCGGATCTATCTCGTAGGCCGCCTTGGCATCGAGCCAGTTGTAAGCGCCGCAAAGGCCGAGCCGCTCCGGCGAAACGACGCATACATGGTTCGGCGCGAAGCTCTGGCAGAGGATGCAGGAGTAGAACGTATCCACCGAGTCATCGGTCATCGTGGCAAGGCGGATGTCGCGCTCCAGGTACGCTTTCCGAGCTTCTTCAAGCTTGGCGTTCACGTCGGCATCGTCGATGTAGAAGGTCACCTGGACCTTGTCCACGATGTTGTTGAACTTGTGTTTGAGCTGCGTCGCCAGGATGTCGCCGAAGTGCTTGAGGACAAAACCATCCTTGAGCGCATTGATGCTGATCCGGAACCAGTTCTGGTCCCGCTGTCCCATGTGCCAGATGCCCTGCGCTTCGTTGATGAAGTGATGGATCTTGCGCTCGAGCACCGGCTCGAAGTCCTTCTGCATCTTGCGTCCGCCCACTTCGATCACGACTCCGAGCGGCATCTTGCCGCCCGCCTGGTACCGGGCTTCGGCATCGGCGCCCACGATCGTGACCTTGCCGTCTTCAATCGTGCTCAGGTCCACCATATGGAGCCATTCAAAGGCCGGCGTACGCTGACCGCCGAACTCGATATGCATGTCTTCCTTGCGGATGCGCTCTCCCTCGAAGGCCGGACCGTAGGCCACCGGGATCGGAGGCTTCGAGACCGTGATCTTGAGACCGCGCACCTCGATGCACTTCTCGACGATCTTTTTCGGGTCGAGCTCCTTGGCAACTTCTTCATAAATCGTAACGCCCGTGGGATTGATCACGGGGATGTCGGTGTTCGCGATGGCCGGGAAGCCCATGTTGATGGCACCCGCGCCCGTGGTCCAGATGCGGTCGTTCAAGGGACCGAGCACCATGGCAAAGGCGAACACCTTGTCCTTGGAATATTTCAGGATCTTCTGGAAATCGCCGCCCTTCATGCCGCCGAAGGTGATGCCTGCGCGGGCAGCCCAGTGCAGGGCGTAGATGGCATGCTCCACTTCAGGTCCGAGCGGAACAAGACGGGTGTCCCAGCCAAGCTGCACGCCCTTCCGGAGGAGCTGTTTGGTCATGCTGTCGCCGTTCACGTTGCCGCACATGAGGGTGAGGATATTTTTCTGCTGGAGTTCCCGGGCGATCTCGAGGGCATGGTCGTCGTCGTTCGCCGCGCCGATGATACAGACGTATCCCGGCATGGAGCCGTCCACGAGCTGCACGCCCAGGTTCCGGAGAATGGTGTCGGAAATAAACCCGTTGTAGGTAAGCCCGATCGAATCATCCTTCACCGGCTCCTGTCCGTAGATATACCGGATAGCCATGATGATTTCCTGGGCAAAAAGCGCCGCCATGCCCGCGTCAAGCGCCTCGCCCAGATAGGGTACGTACAAATTGGCTACCGGCGCTTCGGTGAGGAGCGGCTTCACCTTCTCTTCAAGGGCAGTCTTCATATCACCCAGGATCCGGACTTCGAAGCCCGTCATGGAAAAGATCTGCGGCAGGAAATAGGCCGTATCAGGGAATTCGAACTTGAAATCCGCGCCCTTCTCGGTAATGGCCTTCAGAACAAGCGCCTCGGCCTGCTTGACGTAATAGTGGGAGCCGAGAATGGCCCCGGTGGCGATAACTTTTGACATGGGTAACTCCTTTATAAATTCTGAGGGTAGGAAGGTGGGAAGTGAGGAAGGTAGGAAAAAAAACCTCCTAACTTCTTACCTTCTCACCCTCTTAGCTTCCTGTACTTACGCTCTTCCCTTCAGGAAGGTCGGGAGCTGGTTCGCTTCCCGCGGACCCACGGTGATCTTCCAGCCCGGCAGTTTCTCTTCCAGGGAGCCGGAAAGAACGGCGACGTAACCGGGGATGATAAGCTCTTTGTGGCTGATATTTTTTTCCACGCCGCTTTCGGTCACAAACTGCGCGATCTTGCTCGCCGTGAATTTGCCGGCGGCCCAGGCCGTGAGCACGGACAGTCCTTCGTTGTCCATGACGGCAAGCCACGAGGGCACCTTGCTGTTTTCGACCTCGCCGCGGACGATGAAGTACGAAAGCGAGAAGTTCGTGGTGATCAGGAGCGGCGAGTTCTCTTTTGCGTCGCCGACCTTATAGATGTTCTGGGCGACCTGCATGGGGACCTGCGGGTCGGTGTAGATGTTCTGCCTGAGCGACAGGAGCGCGAGCATCTTCCACTTCTCCACATTATTCACGATGATGATCGAGGCATACTTCATCGTTCCGACGGCGGCGGTCATGGTCTCGGAAACCGAATTGTCGCGGGTGGCGAAGGTGATGACCGGATAGCCGAGGGGTTTGAAGTTTTTCTTGATGGCGGCCCGGCGAATGATCGTGAAGTGCTCGATCATGTCCTTGGCCTTGCGCGCTCCGGAATCGAGCACGAGATCGTCCACGCCCAGGGCCTTGACCTTCTCGGAAAGCGCGGTCAGCGCATCGAGCCCGTCGGCGGAAATTGCGAGGGACGCCTTCTTTTCCTTGGCGATCTTTGCCATGGCTTCGGCGTTCTCGGACGTTGCGGCATAGATGAGCGGTTTCTTATCGGCGCAGAGCGCGATGCCGGCTTCGATGGTCGCCGGCGTTTTGCTCACGAGGATGATCGGCACGCCCGGAGCGCTGTCCAACACCTGCTTTACCACGGCGGCGAATTTTGCCGCGTCGCCGCCCTCATCGGTCACCGCAATCGCGTCAACCCTGAGCTTCTGGCCCACGCGGTCGATCTCGGAGGTCTTGACCGCCTCGATCTTCTTCGCGGCAGCGTCGCCGGCCTCGGAGGCCTTGATTGCGACAGCGAACACGTTGGGGTTGAAAAATTTCTTTTCGTGGCGGAACATGCAGATCTCGCCGCCCACCTTCACGGCCTTATCGCCCGTGCCGATGGTGATGTCGCGGATCGGCGGCGCCGCTGACTCGCCCAGGACCTGCTTGGCGCTGTCCGACGCGTCAGGGCAGGCATCGAGGCTTGCCTGCTTTGCCGCAAGCTTCATGGCAAAAGCAAGACAGGTGGGATGGCCGCATTTTTTGCAGTTGGTCTTGGGAAGATGCTTGAATATTTCAACACCGGAAAGTGCCATGTTAGAAAACTCCTTTCAATCAAATCAGAAGGTAAGAGGGTAAGAAGTTGGGAAGGTGAGATAATGCAGAAAGGGACCCGGAACCGTCGCCGTTTCCTACCTTCCTACCTTCTCATCTTCTTAACGTCTGCATTATCCCATCAATTCGGCGATGAATTCCTTCGCCTTTACCGCCGCGCCGGGATGCCGCATGATCAAGAGGTCCGCGCCCGCCGTGAGCATGGCCGAAGCGGTGACCGCTTCCCAGGCAAGGGCACGGTCTTCGAGGCCGCCCCACTCAGGCATGTCCGCATCAGACGCCATGGTCTCCTTGACCTTCCACACATTCGCGCCGATGTCGCAGATAATCGGGGTCTGCATCATGGGGTCGTTCTGCAGAAGCGCAGCCAGGCGGATGCGCTCCATCACGCTGTAGGTATATTCAAGGCCGTATCCCAGGGCCGAGGACATGGGGTCCATGATGATCCGTTCCTTATCAAAGCCCATCTGGGAGAGCAGGATGTTGAGCTGCTTCGCCAGGTTCACATCGAGCTGGCTCATGGCGATCAGCTTGTGGTCGTTCGCCATGGCCGCGGCCGCGATGGTCTTGTAGTTTTCTTCAACTGCTTTGCCGATGGCGCAGTTCTTTCCGCGCGTTGCCGCCGCTGCCGCCTGGAGCACCTGTGTGTCCTTCTCCGCATGGCCGCTGCCGAGGATGATAAGAGGAAGGTCCGTGGCTGCGGCAACGTCCGCAGCGACCTTGGCCGCCTCCTCCGGGCTCTTGTTCTTCTGGTCCGGGTGCGTGCCCATGAGCCTGAGCGCGATGATGTCCGCGCCGCTCTGCTGGCAGAACTTGGCCCACTCCACAGGGTTTGATGCGGCCCCGCCGATCGCCTTCTTCAGCGTCTCTGGCCAGTCGTCAGGCGCGATGTCCATAATTTCGAACGCCACTGCCGGTTTATTCGGGAACGTGCCCTCGAACCCCAGGTAGGGAAGCGCATTCGCCCCGCCGATGGTCACGGCCTTTGCGCCGCTCCCGAGTTGTACGTTGTAGATCTTGCCGCTATAGGTCTCTTTCGGTATTACGAGTGCCATGAAAGCCTCCTCAAAATGTCCCGTATATTAACAGAATTGCCAATGAAAAAACAAGCGTAAATGCGGCAATCAAATCCCAGGCTCCAAATCTCAAATTATTTCCGAAACGTTTGCGATTTGAAATTCCGTCTCCCAGATTACATATCCAAATACGAATGCGCATACATCTTTTTGCCCATGATGACCTCGACGGTCTTGACCGTGTCCATCATGTCCTTGTCAAGAGGGTCAATGATAGCGGCGGAAAGCCCCTCAAAGATGAGCATGGTGAGGAAATTCCGGTTGATGATCGGCCGGACATGCTTCGGCGCGCCGTTCGAGATGTTCGATAGCCCAACCACGGTCTGCATTGGGGGATCGTTCAGCTGCTGGAACATCTTGACGGCCCTGATCGCCTGCAGCCCCTGGTCCTGCATGGTGCAGAGCTGGAGGATGAGCGGATCCAGAAAGAGGTTCTCCAGCGGCACGCCGTTCTCCATGGCCCGGGCCATGATCTCGGCCGCAATGCCGCAGCGGTCATCGGCGTCGGCCGGGATGCTGCCTTTGCCGAGCGTCAATGCGATGATCTTGGCGTTGTACTTGCCCGCCAGCTCCATCATGGGGAACCGCTCGGGCTCGTTTGACGTGGAGTTGATGATCGGCACGCCCCATTTGTTGTTGTGCGCCTTGAGCCCGGCTTCCATGGCCTTGATGTTCGTCGTATCGAGGCAGAGCGGCTTTTCCACAACTTCCTGCAGCACCTTCACTGCCCAGTCCATAAGTTCCGGACCGTTTTCCTCGGCCGGACCAATGGAAATGTCGATAAAGTGTGCGCCAGCCTTGTCCTGTGCCACGGCAAGTTCCTGCAGAGGTTTCGGATCATGCTTGCCAAGGGCCTCACGCACCTTCTTTGCTATAACGCTGATTTTTTCTCCGATTATTATCATGTTCTGAAAAATCTCCTTTCAAGCTGAATCGATACTATATCTTAAGCACGGATGGACACGGATAAAAGCTTTTCATTCCGCATTCCGCACTCCGCATTCCGCATTCACAAGTTTAAACAGCTCCTCTGCCGTGTTCTGAGATATGCTGCCTTTGACCCTCGCAACGGCAACCGTCTGTCTCGCCAACTCGTTATACAGATCAATGAGCTCCGGCGTGCGTTTCCGCATGGCCTCCAGATGGTCCCGTACGGTCTGCACGTCTCCGCGCATGATCGGCCCGGTCAGGGCGTCGGGTATACCAAGGGTCTCGATATTATGAAGCGTCCCCTTGATGAGCGGCAGCACGGCCTTGAGCGCTTCCTGTTTATCAGCGCCCAGTGCCTCGTAGAATTTCAATCCGTAATCGACGAGCGCCACGAAGTAATTCGAAACCGTCACCGCGCCTGCATGGTACAGGGCTGCTGATTCTTTGTCAGAACTCCACTTCGGCATCACGAGCTCGATGCCGCCCAGCGCTTTGACAACGTCCCGGGCACTCGTGAGCGCATCGGGATCAGCTTCGATCCGAAAATAAGAACCTGGCAGCGTTTTGATCCCCTGCTCTTTACTTGCAAGCGACTGGAGCGGATGAAGCACTGCCCGGCTTGCGCCGGCGCTTTTCGCTGCATCGAGAAGTCCGAGCGAGTGAGCGCCGGACATATGCACGACAAGCGAACCGGCATGGAGCCCTCCACCTGATGCAATCTTGTCGCAAATGTTCTTGATCGCCCCGTCGGGAGTGGTTATGAAAATAATATCGGCCTTTGACGCAGCCTTCACAACGTCGGTTATCGGTTCGCCTGCGCCAATAAAAGCCGACGCTTTTTCCGTTGATGCCGCGGTCCGAGCCGCGACCGCTACAACGGCATACCCTGCCTTCGCAAGCAGATAGCCTACTGAACTGCCGACACGACCTGCGCCTATGATGGCGACGGTTTTCGTGGTCATAGTTAGGGAATCAGCTTGTCCAGCAGTGCATAGAAACTCGTCAAAGCCTTGGAATCGGCTGGAAGCTGTACAAGCGGCTTGGCGTTCAGGTCGTATTCAAAGATCAGCTCGTCAGCAGGAACAAAACCGGCGAACTCCACGCCCTGCTCTGAAATGGCTTTCAGGAGCGCCTTGTCTTCACTCGTACCGTCCTGAACTCGGTTCACGATCAGCACGGTACGTTTTACGTTCAGGTTCAGTTCTTTGACCAGTTCGCCGATGCGGCCGGCAGTCATGATCCCGCGCACCGAGGAATCGCTGATAAGAAGGAGCAGGTCCGTGTCCTGCGTCGTGCGGCGCGACAAGTGCTCGAGACCCGCCTCGTTGTCCATGACCGTGTACGGGTAAGTATCGGCCAGCTTATCCATGTATTTGCGGATAATGTTGTTCGCCGCGCAGTAGCAGCCCGATCCCTCGGGCCTGCCCATCACCAGGAGGTCGAAGCCCTTTGCCTCGACCAAGGCCTGCTGGATCTGGTAATCGAAGAGCTGCTCCATGCTCATGCCGCCGGGCCGGGGCGCCGTGGACTTGATGGCTTCGAGAGAGGTCTCCCGCAGCCTGCCGACGGTAGCGTGGACCCGCACCCCCAGCACGTCATGGAGGTTCGCGTTCGCGTCAGCGTCGACAGCGAGGACCGCGACCTTCTTCTTCTCTGTCAAATATCGAATGGTAAGGCCGCAGAGGCTTGTCTTGCCCGTGCCGCCCTTGCCTGCAACTGCTATCGTGAAACCCATGGGACCTCAGCTACAGGGTTCAGGGTACGGGGTCCAGTAATGCTTTCCTGAACCCTGACCCCTGGCTACTGGACCCTATACTTTCTTCACTCCGAACTTCTTTCGGACCTCTTCGATCTTGCCGCAGGTCATCTTGCCCTCGGGGCAGGCGGCGTACAAACAGCCGGGGCCCGATTTCCCGAAGATCGTCGGCGCCACCTTCTTGACGTGCGCCAGCATACGGTCGGCCATCTCCCTGATCTCCCACTGGGCCCGGTTGCAGCACCGTACGCGGAAGAAGTGCAGAAGCTCCCGCGCGTTCATGGTGACTACGATCTTGGTTTCCGCGGCATTCGGAAGCAGGTACCGCGCATCCTGCTGGCCGGTTTCACCCTTGTACCCGAGCTCTTCAAGCCGCTTCAGGACCTTGGTATAATTCGCCTGCGCTTCGTCCATGCATTGCTCAAATTCCCTGGCCAGAGCCGGATCCTGCTTGATGCTCGGCGGAATCACGTAATCGAAATGCACTTCCCTCACATACCGCTGGCTTTGTTGAGAATACGACGCCACGCGGTGGCGGACCAACTGGTGAGAACAGGCCCGGGAAATGCCTTCTATGCCGAAGGAGAAGGATACATGCTCGATCGGAGAGAGGTGCCCGATCGTTGCCAGCTTCTCGACAAAGGCGGCCTGGTCCTTGGCCTCTATCTTCTGCTTCAGCTCATCAACGCCTGACGCGCTGTAGCAGAGTTTGGCTGCCATGGCCACGACCTCTTCGGGTTCCGGTGTGTACCGGAGCAGAACCACATTCAGCGGCGCTTCAGGCATGTTGTCCCCTCCTCAAAGAGAATGCGCCTCATAATCCCGAGCAGCGGGAAAAGAGGGTAAAACGGAGGACGAGGGATGGATATTATATCCAGCACCCGTCTTATGAGTCAAGAAAAATGAATGAGTTACGAACAATATTTTTTAATTAACCTATAAATTTCATTGATAAAAACGCCTCGCGCTACCAAAAGTAGCCCGGGGTCTGTTACCGGAATGTACGAGCAAATCGTTGTCTGATTATTTAAAACTATGTTCTTCGGAAGGGAATTTCCCGTTTTCCACATCCTGTTTATACTCTTTTACCGCTTTGAGCGCCTGGTCCTTCAGGTTCGCATACTTTTTTACGAACTTCGGCGTGAACCGGTCGAAAAGCCCCAGAAGATCGTGGAGCACCAGCACCTGCCCGTCGCAGTCCGGTCCGGCCCCTATCCCGATAGTCGGGATGTGGAGCATTTCATGAATTTCTTTAGCCAGCGGGGCGGGAATGGCCTCGATAACGACGGAGAAGGCTCCTGCATCCTGAACAGCGCGGGCATCGGCAAGAACCTTCTCCCGGGCGGCCTCATCCTTGCCCTGGACCTTGAAACCGCCGAGGGTATGCATATACTGCGGAGTGAGTCCGATATGGGCCACGACCGGGATGCCGGCGGCAACAATGGCGCGAATGACCTCGGCCATCTGCGAGCCGCCTTCGAGCTTGACTGCTTCAGCTCCCGCTTCCTTGAGAAAACGTCCCGCGTTTCGTACTGCATCGGCCTTGTGTGTTTGGTAAGACAGGAAAGGCATGTCGCCGACCACCATGGCTGACGCCGCCCCGCGCGAAACCATTTTCGTGTGGTAGATCATCTCGTCCATCGTCACCGGCAAGGTACTCGACACGCCCTGCACAACCATGCCGAGCGAGTCTCCAACGAGGATCATGTCGATCCCGGCCTGGTCCACGATCTGGGCCGTGGGATAATCGTAGGCCGTGAGCATGGTAATCTTCTTGCCTTCGGCTTTCTTCTTTAATATATCGAGAACGGTTATTTTCGGCATATTCCATTCACCCTAAATGACTGTCGGTCGCCGTCTTGAATCGAAACGTACGCATTATACTATAAAACCTTCATATTTTTCCAATTAATTTAATTCCGCCGATATAACGAGGAGAAGTACTTCGCTAATCCTTTTTCGCGCCGATCGTCTTTCTTTTGCCCGACCTGAGCCACTTTATGCACGTCAAAAGATCATCTGTCCAATCTTCGTCCGGCTTGATAGAAACCGGCTGGAACTTGAGCAAAAGCTTCTTGTCCGTAGGACGCGGCAGCAGCCAGTCCGCGACCGTGTACCGAAAGGTATTCCAGCTATTGGTAGAGGGATGCAGGGAAACCGCTATGATGTCAAACTCGCCGAAACGATAGGGCCGTGTGCTCTCACCTGTGCGGGGGTCTTTGCCGCCCCTGGTCCGTTGAGTTTCCACGACATAGCTGCCAGCGGGAAGAATTTTATACGCCTTGTTCGCCATCATCGGTTTGTGCTCTTTTTGACGCTGCATTTTGACCTGAATGGTCACCAGCCCCTTTGAATCCTTTAGCTTAAAGTCGAAGGCATCGTTGCTGTCAGCCGTAACGTCTTTCACCTTTTCAGCTTATCAAGCACCTCGTATTTGAACGAAGCCTCCGCAATAATGCCCCGTACCCCGCGCAAGGTCAGGTCGCTGGCCCGGTCTATCGCCTCAAGGATGATTTCCGCTGAACAGTTCAGCTTCTCCTCGATGGGGTGAATAGGAACATGGCTTCTGAAGTATTGAAAAAGCTCCCTGCGCTGTTCGTCCGTGCACTTTTTGAGCAGGGCCTTTATCTGATCAACGTTTTTGGCCATTTTTCTCCTTCTTGGGACGGCCGGCGGCCTGCATCTCGAAAGATGTTATCTCGGCTTTACTGACAAAGGTATAACCGCCGACCACAAGAACTTTCAATCTGCCTTTTTTTACCAGCTTTGCAATGGCCTGGCGAGAGACGCCCCGCAAGCGCGCCGCTTCCGTTTGAGAAATCCAGTCGGATAAATCCTGTTTGTTGTTTATTGTTTTATTGGTTGACATTGTTAACCCATTATGCTATAGTCACGAGTAGGCCGCATGACGCGAAACTTTTGCCTGTTTTTTGTTACTAAAGAAGTTCAAAAATGCTATTATGGGCCGTGCCAAAGAATACGAGCTTGCTTTCATAAAGGGTGCAACATGATCGGTGAAAAAATCTTAGCTAGGCAGCAAAACCTGATGTATACGAACCCCGAGCAATTTCGGATAGACGGCGCTAAGCCTTACTACTTCACCGACTACGGCGCGGCGTATTTAGGCGACTCGCTCGAACTCTTGAAGAAACTGCCTGACAATTCCATCAATGCGGCGATTACCTCGCCACCCTATGCGCTGCACTTCAAAAAAGAATACGGCAACGTGGACAAAGCCGATTATGTTCGCTGGTTCCTGCCCTTCGCCGAACAGATCAAGCGTGTCTTAACGGACGACGGCAGTTTTGTCCTGAACATCGGCGGAAGCTATAACAAAGGTACCCCAACCCGCTCTATATATCATTTCAAGCTGCTTGTTGCCTTAGTCGAGGAACTGGGCTTTCACCTGGCCCAGGAATGCTTTTGGTTCAACCCCGCGAAGATGCCCGTGCCCGCCGAGTGGGTGACGGTCCAGCGCATTCGCATCAGGGACTCCGTCGAATATGTCTGGTGGCTCTCGAAGACCCCCTGGCCGAAGGCGAACAACCGCAACGTCCTCAAACCCTACAGCAAGGACATGATCCGCTTGAATCAGAAGGGCGTGACCGAAAAAACACGTCCGTCAGGCCATAACATAAAATCCAGCTTCGACAAGATCACGGCTGGCGGGTCCATCCCGCCGAACGTGATCGAAGAGGAAATCTCTTTTGACATGTTGAAATTCGGCAACAATGCCGCAAACGACGTCTACACCCAGCGCTGCAAAGAGGCCGGTCTCAACATCCATCCCGCCCGTTACCCTGCCGCCTTACCTGAGTTTTTCATAAAGCTGCTCACGGACGAGAGCGACGTCATCCTCGATTTCTTCGCCGGTTCAAACACCACCGGCTTCGTCGCGGAAGCTCTGCATCGCAGATGGCTTGCGCTCGAAAATGTCGAGGATTATCTGAAAACCAGCAAGTTTCGGTTTGATTCGTTGAAGGCGTAATGATACTTTCAGCCTCTGAGACGTTACGTTAGTTATCGCTACGCGATAACATGATAGATAAGAGCGCCCTTCTTACACGATTTCAGCGTCCATTGAACAACTGCTCAATGCAATAACATCCACGTACAGCTCATTAACATCCCCCCTGATCTGGCCTGCCACATTTAGTGGGCTCGGTTTCCTTTTTTGGCTCTTGAATCTTAGGACTGAGTGTATTTTTAATACTCTTGGTATTCATATTTGCCTGAAGCGCCTTCTTCAACGCAATCACCTCCTTTGTCAAATATAAATCATTGAAATTCTGCGCGTAATTTATCCGCTAACAGTTCCTTTGTCGCTTTAATATAAAATTGACACATCGAATTATATTTGGCTTTTAATCCATAATCTGTAAATTCACAAGTAGCCTGACATTGACCCGCGCATTGCCCTTCTATTTCACAGTCATGGCAAATAACGTTTCTCCCAGGTAAACGCGACGATATGACACGGATAAACGAACTTTTTTTATCAAAAAGTTCGCAAAAACTTTTCATATGACCCATTTTAATTTTTGAATGAGGACATATAAAGAGATCTCCGTTTGGAGATACAGTAATGCTAGTTCCTCTTATAGATTTGCAAAAAGAATATAGTTCATCGTTCAATATATCTCTGTTAATCATATTTAAATATGGTGTCATCCATATTCCACCGGCTTTGATTCCATTTTTTTGGCATTTCTTTTTAAAATCGAAAAATTTATTGATGATTATATCATTCTGAAGGTGAATATCATTAATGGAATCTATATCAAAAGATATTTCTTTTAATCCAAGTTCCTTTGCAGCCATAACCATGTCATCATCTAACAAATCGAAATTAGCTTCTGTAATCGTTGCATTAACGCTGGTTACGGGATAATTGATATCCCTTAACATTCGTAAATTACGAACTATAATATCATAAGTTCCACTTCCTGATGGCAATATGCGATTTGAATCATTCGCTTTTTTCCCACCGTCTAAGGAAGTGCCAATAACCACATTGTATTTACGAAGAACCAACGCTTGATCTTTTGTTAACAAAATAAGATTTGTATTTATAGAAAAGGCAGTCTTAATGTGCCGATATTTTGATGTGCAATATGAAATTACCTTTTCAATCAGCTTCCAATTCAGCAGCGGTTCGGCTCTTCCGAAATGGATTTTCACATTTGCTTTTCCTTGATTACCTGTAAAATTCATAAAAGTGTCAATTGCTTGCTTGGCTATTTCCCAACTCATCAAACTATTTTCCCTTTTATGTTGTTTAAAATGGATGCAATGCGGACAAGCCAAATTGCATGAATCAGACACGGCAAGACCAAGCTGAATAAGAGTCTTCCCCATTGCTACTTGTTCAATGTATGCGTCATGTATATTATTAAGTAGTGTGCGTTCACTAAACCCAACTTCGACAAGGAACAGACGTTCTCGCAGGGTTTCTATAATTTTTTTATCTATATGGAATTGCAGTTCGCTGATACACTTGGGAGTTTCAAATAATTCAATTATCTTTATAACGTCCTTATTAACAAAAAGCGGCTTCGCGAAGAGCGAATGATACACTACAAAAGAATTATCGATTTTATGATATCGAACAAAAGTGCTCTTTTGTAGAACAGGCTGCATCTTATCACCAATAGGTCTTAAATTAAATTTTCTCATCAAACTGCTCACGGACGAGAGCGACATCGTCCTCGATTTCTTCGCCGGCTCTAACACCACCGGTTTCGTCGCGGAGGCGCTTCATCGCAGGTGGCTTGCGCTCGAAAACGTCGAGGATTATCTGAAAGCCAGCAAGTTTCGGTTTGACTCGCTAAAAGATTAAATGATCAAGAAAGAATTTGTTCATATTTTAACCAGTGTTCACATTGTTAGCCTTTCCTTTAAATACCAACAGATATTCACTCCTCATTGTATGAATACGATCGCTTGCCTTGGATCCATTTCTACCCGTTTTGTTTATTAGGAAAGGTGTCATTTTCTTATCAATCATTCTTTCAATCTTGTCTTCTAAAATGAAGTTATTCTCTTGTAAAATATCAGCAATAAAATTATCGATGTATAGTCGCCAGCCCCCAGTCGAACGCCTTGCAACAACAAATATAATATGGCCACTCGGTTTTGTGACCTTGCAAATTTGATTGCAGCACGATTCTAAGCCCAGCAAAAAACTAGAAACGCGGTTAAATGATGGATTACCTATACTCCCATTCCAGTATTTTTTAATATTTAAATTATCGGTTGCATTTTTTAATGGCTTATCACCTAAACATGCTTGATCAATTTTACTTCCATTAATTTCTGGGAAAGAATTGCTTTTTAAATATCTAAGCACACCAAGTGAAAGACCAGACATAGCGCCGTACTGAACAGTTGATTTAGAATCGCCATACGGTGGAGACGTTATCACAAGGTCAAATTTGCTTAGCTCATTGTGATTTTTCAAAAGAGAAGATAAGTTCTTCGCATCCCCTAAAATGGTATGGCAAACTCCCTTTAACGGTGATGACTGGCGCAATTCATCACAAACAGATTTAAGCCTGCCTTTAAAAATTGAGATTGGCGACCTGTAAAATTTAGCTCTGACTGCGTGAGTCATCCTGTGGAGTTTCCACTGATCTTTTCGGCAATATGACACTTCTCTCACTGTTGCACTTAAAATAGAGGCGATTAAAAAAGCTTCTGGGTTCTTTAATTGACTATTATTTAACCATACAATTAATGCGGCCAGTTCTTTTTTGGCGCGATATGGGAACCATGACACTTTACGATTCGGCTCGAAATCAAAGTCGGCAATGCTAGCTGTACTCAGAGAAATTTTATGATAGTTTTTTGATATATTTTCAAGTTTGTCCATATTAATATTGCTGGCTTTAGCATTGACTATCAAGGACGCTAATGGGTTAATATCAACACCCACACAGTATGCCCCACGTTCAGCAGCTGCTAAAAGAGTTCTTCCTGTTCCGCAAAACGGATCCAGTACTCGACTATTGTTTGAAACATATTTAGCAGCAATATTTGCGGCTAAATGATCCGCTATCATAGCAGGATATGGATGAATTTTACCGAGTCTTGTCATGATGTATAGCAATGGCCTCCATTATCAATTCTGCCGTAGCTACTATAGTCAAGTTGCTTGTGTCGAAAGTGAAATGAGGCTTATTAATAGGTTTGATTTTCTTATATAAGTGCTTTATTAACTCTTCATCATCTTTATCGGATTTTATAATTTCAGCCCTGGCGAGATCAAAGGCAGCAAGATCTCGACGAGCTACTCTAACGGCTCTCTCATCTATGCCGGCAGTTAACTCAATAAATAGAATGGCATTAGATTGAGATAAAACGTAATGTAAGTATCTACCTTCAATAACCATGCATGCCTGATTTGAAGCGAACTCTCTTGTTTCAGAGTCAATGTCTTTGTGAAGTTTCTCAGGAATGCCATCTTGTAATTGGTAGCCGAATAATTTTGCTCTCTCTTTAACAATCTGGCCGCAGTGTCGGATGCTGACGTTATTACTCTTTAACAATTTGGCTAGTGCACCGCATGAAGCAGACTTTCCTGTAGCGCTAGAACCATATATAGCGATTTTTATTACTGGTTCTTGTAAACGCATATCAATTCCGTTATCTCAGTTCCCCTTTTTTCAGAAATTCTCCTTTTCGAAACATTTCTAATTTGAGGACCCCATGTGAGTTTTAAAAAATTTGAAAATATCTCGACTACCTCATTGGCAACCTCCGGATATTTACGAGAGGCACCAATTACAACAGCACAATAACTGCCAGGCTTAAGTATTCTTTTAAATTCATTTGCCGTTACTTTCATAGATGCCGTGTATTCATCGCGTAGATTCTTTTTATTGCGCTTAAAGCGCGCGCCAATTTCTTGTCCCTTATCGTCGTCAAGGGGCCATTCTTTCCAAAGATAGTGTAATCGGTTTGCAAGTGCGTAATCAATCATGCCAATATAAGGTGGGGAGGTAATGATTAAATCTATGCAAGCATCTTGGAGGCCTGTTTCACGTGCATCAGACCGAAATACTTTATAGGTGCATCTAGCTTTATCTTGCCCCATATTTATTGCTTCTGTAGTATGTATTAATCTATTTCTAAATAGAGCAATTGCATCCTGGTATACAGGTATTTTGGGGATAACATTGTCAGCTATCCATCCCCAATGATGACGTCGCTTGCCTCCAGTTGATGTTAAAGAGCCTGATGTTGAAGCACAAGCAAATAGCGTATCTGAAAAAAGCATCTCTAACACAATTCTAGTTTCTCTACGATGGTATGATCTGATTTTATCCCATAAAAATGAGAGCTGATTATATGTGTGTTTATGAAACCATCTTTCAATCTTGCTAGAATTATCAGTGCTGTATTTGAATTTATCAAATGTTAGTAAATTAGAAAGCATAATTTCATCGAGTAAATTGAATAAATCTTGGCCAATCTTGTGGTCTGTAAAAGCAATCAGTTTAGCTTCTGATATAAGAACGCTCGTACGATTAATGTCGCTTTGCAATGATTGCCGACCCAATCGTATTGCTTCTACTCCAGTAGTACCGCTTCCACAGAATGGGTCATAGACTACATGGCCTTCATCTGAGAGAATTTGAATCAAATGCGCCGGGATTTGTGGAATGTAATTGCCAGGGAAATAATGCAATGCATGTACAGTATTATGAAATGTATTGGATCCGGGGAAATTCCAATCTATCCTGTCGAGTAGTGTTGTTATTTGTCTAGTTGTGCGCATTTATTTAAACATCTGCAAGTTCAAATGATCTCGTTTGTCGGATTCGTTAATTACTGTAGTTCGAAAATAACTACAGACTTCATCCACTATTAATTTGTTCTCACGCAATGTAAATTCTTTACGTTTTGAGGTAACAACACCGAACAACCACTGATTTGATGGAGCTCCCAACGCTACGCTATTTCCATCACTTGTTTTAATATTCAATTTCCTTGTTCGTTTATCCTTAATCCGGTAACAAAAACATTCTCGGCCTAACTTCTTCTGTAGCGTATCGTTAAATTTGAGCAGCTCACTAAATTCTGGGGCTGGATTCTTAAGCCAATAAAGTTCCGAGAGATCCCAAAGTTCACCCGTCATCCACCTTTGCATAATATCTCTGATTTTATCGTCTCCATTTGATAGCAATCTTTGCGTATAGTCAAATTCAGTGAGACCCCAATCACACTTGTGAATGATATTTTGCTCATGAGCCCAGATGGCAGACTGAATAAGCATTGCCTTTGCAGAAAAATCAAGCCTCGCTAGCATCAAATGGGAATAAACAGTTTGCCGGATACTAAGCCATCGTTTTATCAATTCTATTGCATCGGGATGAAAGACAATAGAGTCAGTAGACTTTGATACGTCAATTGTCTGGGCGACCATCACAGGCAATGAACGGTCTACATCCAAACCCATGTGATAAGCAATTCTAAGTACATTGTCCAGATTATCTAGGTCAATAGTACTCGTTATGCATTTGCCAAATAGTCCTTCCCCTTTTACAGCACGACTAATTTCTTCGAGTCGTTTTTGCCATTCAGTCTTAAAAGTCTTTAGCGCCCATTTGTCGATACCCAATTCTCGGCCGAACAGTAGCTGACGACTTAATCCCCCGATTTCCTTTGAATCGACATTTGTTACGATTTTGTAAAGTTCATTTTCATGCTCATAGTCTTCCAGCACGTATTGAAAAGCTTCTTGTATTAAGTGCCCAAATGGAGTTATGTCCCAATCGTGAAGTAGCGCTGCAGCTTGAAAAACGATAGATTCTTCGTGGGAAAGCTTTTTTAAGAATGAGACTTTGGAGGAAAGATATGCCACGCCAATTGAATGTTCATATCGTGATATATTCGCAATTCCCGGCATTTCAAAGGAATCAATATTCGATAAACGAATATGTCTGAGCCTTTGCAATATAGGAAGCCATAGCAACGAAAGTAATTCACTTGGTAATGTGACTTCGCCGTAGAGTGGATCAAATATATTATATTCGTTACTTAATTTCATTTTGATATGCTCTATTTCTAAAGTCTGCCCTATTTACTTGAAGACATGTCTGCATATGATTTAATCAAGTTCAATTCATCATCAGGGATGACCGTTTCTGTGAAGAGTGTGAACATTCCGCCCCATATTTTCTCAGATGGCAAAACATGACGTATAAAAATACGATATTGCTCAACAGATTCTAAATCAACAAGACCATAGGCTCCTTCATAAATTACTAGCGTGGGATATCGAACATTTTTCTCATGTCGCTTCTTGATTATATTGAATGCCTTTGCTGCCGAAGTGTGAAGGCCCGCATAGGATGCGTGCGACATTATGCATTCGATGCCTAGCTCTCTAATTGCTTTCGTCCATTCGATGTGAGCTGTATCAGCAAATCCATAATGTGGTGTATAGGCATCTACAGCAATAATATTATTTTGAATTTCATCCCAGCGTTTGCTCTTTTGGCCCGATCCCCATGCCTTGTGAAGTCTGAGAATGAATTCGATAGGGTGGCGTGAGCAAGTCGCATATTGGACATATGCATTGTTATCGAGAAAACTGGTAATTAAATCTATTGATACATCGTCTACGTCACTCCATGTGGTTGTCTTATAAATCGCAGACAGCGATAGTTTCTTTTTTTCATCCGGGCTGTTTCTATCGACAGCCTTCTGCACTTCTTCCTCTGCAAAGTGTTTCGTGTTGATAATTGATTTAACCAATTCAGGAGTAATGCCGATTGTTGAATATTCGTATCGCTGTTTAGGTACTATTTGACGCCAGACGCTCCGAATATATCGTATGCATGCGAGGTTGCGGATGAGGTGATCATCTCTAAAATTAATTAGCCTGTTGTATATTTTCCAAATCCTATAAAGAACAAATAAAAGCGAAATAATGAATAATGACTGAGCCGTTAGACTAAGGGCGCTACCTAGTTTTGGATATACTGGAGCATATATTTTTGAAAATAAATCTATGATGATGATGCCTATGATTAAAATGACAGATGAATAAACGGAATCTGTAATATATGGTGCTTTCCTTTCTTTCGCCGCTAGTCCATAAAATGCCAGTATAAATGCCAGGAGAGCAACACCACCTTTTAATACATCAATATCATCGCTCATTCGTTATCCTCCGACGGTCTTTGGCGATATAACGTCTTTAAAAAGATGTTGCTCTATAATGGAGAGCTCGATTTTACTTCGCATGCTAAAGGTCTGACTCATGGCGTTTATCCATAAATCTATTTCTTTAATGAGTATTGATGCTGGCAATTCAATATTTGTGATTTGTTTAGAACACTTTTGTTCAAGAGAGTCAGATGATAACGATAATTTACTGAGTTCAGACTTGACGATTTCAATATCATTAATTTCATAAACCGGTAGAATTAAATTAATCCCATATGGCTTCAGCAATTGAGATAGCTTATCGATAGCTAGTTTTGTTTGTTCTGGCCAGGTCGCCTGATATCCAGTATATCCAAATGCAATATTGCTACAAGCGTTTGCTTCTGCTATAAGAGTGCCAATAGCCACATATGAATGGTGGCATGGTAAACAAGTAGGTGCATAGAAACTGACATCCGTACACAAATTTGTCGGCTGTTTTATTCGAAGCCATTTTGTATTTTTCGGCAATACATTTTGAAGTTCTTTTAGTCGGTTATGAACGGTTTCAATTCCATATAAGTGTTCAGAGGTTATTGTAACCAAGATAAGCTCAGAGTATGTCTGTGCAAGTTTCACTGCAGCCAGGGTTGAGTCTCTGCCTCCTGAAAAAAGTAAAACGCATTTGTTGTTATTCGGCTTCAATTCCACTCCTTTAGCGAGGAGATATTTTATCGGAACAGGGCCAGCGTCGTCGGGAACTTTTTGTCCCGAATGACCTCCTCCCTCTTAAGATTTGCATACCCCTGTTTACGCCTTTTGATAACATGCGATGCGCCACGAGCGCGGCGAAAATGAAACCAATTCAATCTCCAAGCACCCCTCACCCGATCAGGCATTTTTGTCACATTTGGTCTAAATGCGACTTCTCATCTCACTCCACATGTTACGACATCTCATTGCCGCCGTCTAGTAACACCACACCTTAAGCAGTACTGCGCTATCGGGCATCGGTGACATTTCGGCGAACGAGCAAGACAAAATTCTCTTCCCAACGAGACCATATTGATGTGCAAAGACAAACGCAATCTCGGCGGCACCTTATCCTGCAAAATATCCATGTCCTTCGAGGAACAAAACTTGTGTTTGCCGTTCGTTTTTATCCAACCCAGTCTTTTTGAAACACGCCAACAGTGCGTATCAACGGGAAAGACCTTCATGCCAAGGGAATACAGCATGACACAACGGGCGACTTTTTTCCCGACCCCGGGAAGCGAGCAGAGAAACTCTTCGCATTCTCCTTCCGTCATCTTCCGTAACGAAGCCAGCGATAGCTTTCCAAACTTCTCGGTTATTGCCGTCGTGATTTTCTTTAAAGAGCGCGCCTTTTGATTCTGCAACCCGCCCCACTCTATCTGCTTGGTAAGCTCCTTAACCGAAGCCTGATTCAGTTTCTCAAAAGTAGGGAACGCCTGTTTCAGAGATTTGAAAGCCCGAAGATAAACTTTCTCACCGCGCTTTACGCTGCAGAGAATAAGCAGCAACTCGTCAAGAGGGTTCTTCCTGTTATAATGGCTGAAATCCTTGTATCTTTTCTTCAGTTCGCTTGCAATCGGAATTATGTTTGCCGGAGGTCTCCCTTTTCGTTTCATCAGACCTCCCTCAGAGCAAGTAGGCAGGTCTTTCTTCTTGATATTCCTGCTTGCCTCCATTTATGTTTCACCAAGATAGCATGGGCTTCTCTTCTCGAACCTCGATAATCCGCCTAAGATTGTTCACGGCTCGCTTACGATGTACCCGCGCTTATGCCCTTCCGTGTCCGTCCGATGCGCCGCGAGCTCGGCGGTGACGGCGTCTATCTTCTTATCCAATTGTCGAATTGAACCGGCAAGACCGGCGGCTCCGGCATCGACTTTTCTATCGACTGCTTCAATATCTTCTTGCATCCGGCCCATTTTCTCGGCGAGCATTTGCTGCCCCTCCGCGACCAATTGCAGCTTGTGCTGGAAATCCTCGGTGAGGATGCCGACATGATGCCGGAAATCCTCATTGACGTCTTTGCGGAGCTGCCCAAGCTTTGCGTCTATTTTTGTTTCGAACCGGCCGAGTTTTGAATCAATCTTCTCGTCGAATTGACCGAGCGTTGCATCAAGTTTCTCATCGAATTGGCCAAGCCTTGCGTCTATTTTTGAGGTAACTTCTCCTTCGAACCGTCCCAACCTGGCATCAACGACGTTTGACACCAATTGCTCTATCCGTTTAAAATCATTTTCTTCCATAGTAAATCCCACCTCCTCATACTTCTCCGGTAACAGGGCAAGGATACTATAAATTGAAGCTAAATGGCAAGGTGTTTTAACTAGCCCGCCCCGGGGTGGTCCGTTGAAGCCACCTCGCCGTCCATGGCCGATTCGCCTGCCGTGCTTGTTCCTTCGTTGCGCAAATAATCG
>Ga0315281_10000805_pt1 | contig 45355 bp, 35 predicted proteins | sample YL17G07_0_MG_FD_204540 | JGI IMG/M metagenome (GOLD analysis project Ga0315281, IMG submission 204540) | Sediment microbial communities from Yellowstone Lake, YNP, Wyoming, USA - YL17G07_0 | ecosystem: Environmental > Aquatic > Freshwater > Lake > Sediment | place: USA: Wyoming | collected...
ACCTATAAGCAGTTTAAAAAACTAGTTGAAAAGTGGATAGACCTATCCATTGAGCACTCAAAAATAAGGGTTGATTTGTCTAACCGATTTCAGCTAAAGTAACCAAAGAATACCGTACTCTCAAGTTGCTTACTTCTTCGTTCCTGGTGCATCTCTCAGGAAAAACCGAACAGAAGATTTTACTTTACGAGATCATGCAGCCCAAAGTTATCTGAGTAACGATGATATATGTTCTTCCGATAGTCCGTGCAACAGGACAAAAGATTATTCTTTAGCATTCACTCCCAATTTTATGTTTGAGATAGTAAATGGTCGAACACCCTGTTTTTGTTGAGATCGAAAAGACCGCGTTTAGGAGAAACATGACAGGGAAACTATATGTTATCGGCGTCGGGCCGGGTGATCCGGAACTGATGACGCTTAAGGCTGCGCGGATATTGAAAGATACTTCTTGCGTCTTTGTTCCGAAGGGGCGGGAAGAAGGATCGAGCCTCGCGTTGTCGATCATGCGGGGGGCGATCAGCCTTGACGGCAAGAAAATCGTGGAATTGCACTTTCCGATGATTAAAACAAAGGGTAGTCAGGAGTCAGAAGCCAGGAGTCAGGAGAAGGAGGAACTGGACAGCAAGTGGAATGAAGCTGTCGATGCGGTTCTCCAAACACTGGATCGCGGCATTGACGCGGCCTTTATCACCATTGGCGATCCGGGCATTTACAGCACCTTCTTTTATCTGTATGATAAGCTCCTTGAACGCAAACCCGGGCTTGTCATCGAAATCATTCCCGGAATATCGTCCATCAATGCCTCCGCCGCCAGGGCAGGACTTTCCCTGGGGCTGGGCAATGACCGGATCGCGATCTTGCCGGCGAATTATATGGACAGTCTTGAAGAGACGCTGAAGCAGTTCGACACTGTCGTGCTCATGAAAGTGAGCAAGGTATTCGGCACGGTCAGGGATATGTTGAACAGGATGAACCTCGCGGCCAGGGCGACTTTTGTTGTGCGGGCAGGCATGGACGATGAAAGGGTGTACAAGGACATCAGCCAGGTCCGCGAAGAAGACCTGAATTATTTCTCCCTGATGATCGTGAGGAAACGATGAACGCAAGAATCATTTTTGTCGGCGCGGGGCCGGGAGACCCGGAGCTTATCACCGTGAAAGGCAGGAAAGCGCTCGACAGCGCCGACGTGGTGATCTATGCCGGCAGCCTGGTGAACCCCGCGCTGCTCGACGGCATCAAGGCCGAAATCCACGATTCAGCGAAGATGGACCTCGGAGCGATCATTTCGATCATGCGCAGGGCCGTGGAGAACGGTAAATCGGTCGTGCGGTTGCATACGGGAGATACGTCGTTTTACAGCGCCATATCGGAGCAGATCGAACGGCTCCGTGAGCTGAACATACCGTATGAGGTCGTCCCGGGCGTGTCGTCGGCCATGGCCGGCGCTGCGATTCTCGGCCAGGAGTTGACCATCCCCGAGATAAGCCAGACCGTCATCTTCACGCGCATGGAAGGCCGGACCCCGGTCCCGGTTCTTGAGCGGCTGGGTTCACTTGCGTCCCATCGCGCGACTATGGCGATCTTCCTGAGCGTCGGCATGATCGAAAAAGTACTTGAGGAACTGCTCCAGGGCTATCCCGGAGAAACTCCTGTCGTGATCATCGAGAAGGCAACGTGGCCGGACCAGAAGGTCCTGCGCGGCGCATTAAAGGACCTTGTCACCATAGTGAAGGGCGCGGGCATCAAGAAGACGGCGTTGATATACGTTGGTGAATCGCTCAGGGCCTCGGAGCTCTCCCTGGGAAAAGAGTCAAAACTTTACCATAAGGATTTTAAGCATGAGTACCGGGGGTAGTTGTTTACGTTTATGATTTTCCCCTTCCCCCCGCGAGGGGGGAGGAAGTAAATAATGATGAGTATAACTACAGTTTTTTACATTACGAATAATGGAAAGAATCTGGCTGAAAAGCTTGCGGATCACCTGACCGACGCGAAGGTTATGCGTTTTGAGAACAGCACCGTGCAGGATATCTGGGCTTCATGCAACTCGCTTGTGTTCATCATGGCTTCGGGCATCGTCGTGCGCACCATAGCGCCTTTACTTAAGGACAAAAAATCCGACCCGGCGGTCGTCGTGCTCGATGAGGCGGGGAAGTTTGCCATTAGTCTCGTGAGCGGCCACCTCGGGGGTGCAAATAACTTGGCGCAGGAGGTTGCAAAATTCCTGGGAGGCGAGGCGGTCATAACCACGGCATCGGACGTGAACGGTTTGCCGTCGCTCGATGTCTGGGCGCGGGAACATGAGCTGGTCATCGAGGACTGGGGAATGCTCCCGCTGATCGGAACGCGGTTCGTGAACAATGGCGCGCTGCGGGTGTATGAAGAGCAGTGGCAGGGGGCGGAAATTAAACTACCCGACGAGTTTTTACGGACCGCTGATCCGAACTATGCCGATATCCTGATTACTAATAAAAAATCCATTGAACCGTGTGGTTGCCGGGTGAAGGGCCAGCTCTATCTCAGACCCCGGAACCTTGTCGTCGGAATCGGGTGTAACAGCAAAACGTCGCAGGATGAGATCGAGGCAGCGGTACAAAGCGCGCTCGATACCGGCAATCTGTCGTTCCTGTCCCTAAGCTGTATAGCAACGATCGATATCAAAGTCAGCGAGCCGGGACTGAGGTCGTTTGCCCGGAAACACGACCTCCCTCTGCATGGGTTCAGGAATGACGAGCTGAACCGCGTTGAAGGAGTTGAAAAATCGGACGCCGTATTCAGAGCTACAGGCGCCTTCGGCGTCGCCGAACCCGCGGCTCGTCTTGCCGCGGGAGCGGACAACTTGCTGGTGCGGAAGCAGAAGAAAGGAAACGTGACCGTGGCGGTGGCTTTAAGAACAGTTCGGAGTTCAGAGTTCGGAGTTCAGCGTGAGTTAAATCCCCCCTCTCCCCCCTTTGACAAAGGGGGGAGAGGGGGGATTTTCATCGTGGGGACCGGGCCGGGCAGCCTGGAGCATATCACGCCTGCCGCCAGGGACGCGATAATGAAGTCCGATGTCATTGTGGGCTACGGCACCTATCTTGAGCTCATCAAAGAGCTTCTCAAAAACAAGGATGTTGTTTCGACCGGAATGACGCAGGAAGTCGAACGGTGCCGGAAGGCGATCGACATCGCGCGGGAAGGAAAAACGGTCGCGATCGTCAGCGGCGGCGATCCCGGTGTTTATGCCATGGCTGGGCTTGTGTTCGAGATATTGCGAAGTCAGGAGTCAGGAGTCAGGAGTCAGGAGTCAGGAAAACAGAAAAACTCCGAACCCCAAACTCCGCACTCCGAACTCTCCGTCGAGGTCATACCCGGAATTTCCGCGCTGAATGCCGCCGCCTCGCGGCTCGGCGCTCCCCTGATGCATGATTTTGCCTGCATCAGCCTGTCGGACCGCCTGACTCCGTGGAAAATGATCGAGAAGCGTCTTGAGGCTGCCGCGGCAGCGGACTTTGTCATTGTCCTGTACAATCCCCGGAGCAAAGGCCGGGCCGGCCATCTCAACCGGGCGCGGGGGATCATTCTGAAGCACCGGGATGCGAAAACAGTTGTGGGCATCGTGAAGGGCGCGATGCGGGAGCGGGAGACGGTCATCGTGACGGACCTTGAGAACATGCGGGATAGTGATGTCGATATGCAGACGACCGTGATCATCGGCAACTCAAAAACTTTCGTGTGGAACAATTTCATGATAACGCCAAGAGGGTATGAAAATAAATTCAACATTTAATATTCAAAATTCAAAATTGAAGTCCGCGGCCTTCCTCTGGGATGAGTCCTTTCTGTGGGGCGTGATGGCCTGCAAGGCCCTTCGGGCGGCCGGTCTTCCCTTTGAGCTGGTCCGCGCGGGGGACATCAGGAACGGCGCTCTCGCGGACTACCGGACACTCTTCGTTCCCGGCGGATGGGCGTCGAACAAGGCGAAGGCGCTGGAAAAAGAGGGAATAGATGCGATCCGGCGGTTCGTCGACCGTGGGGGCAACTATGTCGGTTTCTGCGGCGGGGCAGGGCTTGCGACCATGGACGGCATCGGGCTCGTGCCGGTGAAGAGAAGGCCGACGAAAGAGCGGGTGCCGAGCTTCAGCGGCAGGATCAAGCTGAAGGTGAATAACCATCCTCTTTGGGCGGGGGTATCCGCGGGGGGAGCTGAAAACATTGAACGCCGAACTCCAAACTCCGAATTTGTCTTCCACGCCTGGTGGCCGTCTCAGTTCATGGTTGACGGAAGCGTATCAGTGCTCGCTACCTACGGCGGGGCAATGCCCGATTCTTTCAGCTCTGATGTGAACGTAGGCGACGCTGAAACCGTCGGCGGCTGGCCGGAGCTTGAGCGCCTGTACCAGATCAACCTTGATCCGAAGCGTCTGATTGGTGAACCCGCGGTCATTGAAGGTACGTTCGGAAAAGGAAAGGTTTTGCTGTCCCTTATTCATTTTGATACGCCGGGCGACGCTCAAGGGGCGATCATTCTCAATAACCTGTGGAAGCACCTTGCCCCGAATGCGGACCGCCGATTGCGGCTTCCGGAAGACGCGTCCTCGGGCCAGTGCGGACCGCAGTATGAAAAAACGCGGGACGCCGGACTTATCAGAGGGCTTGACGAAGCGGTCAGCGGCATAGTCGAGTTCGGCCAACGGAACTTTCTCTGGTTCTGGAGGAATCCCATGCTTCTGCAGTGGAGGCGGGGGGTGCGGGGGCTCGAATACTGCACGCTCTATGTCATGGTAAAAGAGCTCGCTGAAATCTTAAGAAGACAGAGGACGGACGACGGGCCACAGGCAACCAATGAGAAACTAAAAAGGACCGGAGAATTGCTCCTGCCGTTCGTGGATAAGGCGAAACAGCTGCTGATACGGGAACGGTTTGCCATGCAGAATGCCCATATTACCTATGAACGGTGCGATGACCCTGAAATCCAGGCCCTCAGGGAAGAACTCTTCTCCCACTCAAAGAGCCACGGCGGACTGTTTAAAGAGGTCATTGACGAGGTTGATCGATTACTGTATAGCGCGATGACTCTGCGCTGAAAAGTCGGTTCATGCTCAAGCGGAGGCGGCAGGAAGACGACAGGCGGGCTTAAGACTGCACCATGAAAGACAATACACCAAAACATATTTGCCCGATATGCGGGAAAGAAACAACCTGGGACGGAAACCCGTTCAGGCCGTTTTGCTCCGAGCGATGCAGGCTGATCGACCTGGGGAAATGGGCCTCGGAAGAGTACCGTCTCGCCGATAAAAATCAAGAAATGTCCGACGACGGCGACAAAGACGGGAATAAAAAAAATTAACAGAAGAGTGGATTATTTAATAAAAATATACTACAATACGACAATTAAGGCTTCCTATGCACGGCATGCTCAATACATTAAAATTTCAAAACGCGGCGGGTTTTGAAATCAGTCATTCGCGCTTATTTCGGATATAGATATCAGGATTTGTGATTTGTCCCAACATCAGGAGGCTGTGCAGGATGGAAGTCCGGTGTGGAGCATGCAATAAACTTTTCCTTGTCTCGGATGATAAGATCACCGGAAGAGGGATAAAGTTCCCATGCACCCGCTGCGGCGAATACGTCAGGATTACGCAAGAGGCTTTTCAGAATTATACGCAGTCCAGGAGCGCTGTTCCCGCGCTCGAGCTGTTCGAACCAAAGCCCAGCCCCCCCACGGCGCAGCTGTCGCCGGAAACAGAGGGGCCTGTTTCCAAAGAGCTTATCCCCCCGGCCGGGGAGTCAATGACCCCTGCCGCGTCATCCACTCATGAGGATGCGCGGGAAGAAACGGCCCCGCCCTTTGTCGAACCAGTTCAGTCTGACGCTGCATCGGTGATAAAGCCCGAACCGGCTGTTGAACCCAAGCCGGAGCCGCTCATGCTGTCGAAACCAAAAGCTGAACCTCCCGTTGAACCGCAACCAGAGCCGCGGCAGGAGCAGAAGCTATTGGCGGCGGAGACAAAAGCCGCGCCTTCCCCAACACATCCAGCCCAACCACCAATGCCTGAAAAGGAAACTCCACGTCCCGCCGCTCGGACGGTTTCGCCTGCGGCGGAACGAACAGTGAAGGAACCTGTGTATCCTTCGACACCCGCCCGTTCAGGAAAAATGCTTCTTGTCCTGTTCGGAACGCTTATCATACTTGGTCTGGCGGCGTATGGCATCTTTGTCTCTCGTCAACCGTCTCCGCCAGCTCCGCAAAAAAACGCGCAAGAGCCGGCCCGTGAAATCACCTCGATCGAAGGGCTACAGCTCGTAAACCCCGTCGGCGCCGTGGATGCGAATGGAGATTTGCTTGTCACCGGTGTCATTGAAAACGCCACGGACAAGGAAAGGGCCGCCTGGTATGTGGTTTTAGAAGTATATGATGCGCAGGGCGCTGTCCTTTCCAAAATCAGGCTCTTGAACGGCAACCAGATCTTCAGCCGACGTGATTACGACATCCTGGCTAAGCGCGGCGCGAACGTGCAGGAATTAAAAGAGAAGCTTCTTCAGGGGAAAGGCCTTATCATTCCGCCGAAGGGGAGAGTCAACATCGAGGCGCGTTATGTACAGCCCGCGCCGGGCATTGCAAGCTTTGTCGCGCAGATGGTCCCTTTTGATCGTGAACAAGTGGACAAAGAAATAGCCGAGGAAATAAAATAGGGGAGATGCAAACGGCGCCGAATTACGCTCTGAACAAAACCATTCTCTTTTCAAATCTTTTTTCGATGTTCAACTTCGCATTCCGCAATCCCTATTCCTCAATTCATCGGCGAGGCGATAAACCGGAAAAAAACATATTGAAAAGTCAGTCCACTTACTGTATTGTACTACCTCTATTTGGCGTCATCGGGGCCCCGCGCTGATGTATTTCATATAGGTATAATATTCTCTTGACAAAAATCGCAGCTGTGATATAAAAGCGAAATTTTTATGGCCGTACAGGCCGGGAGGAGATCAGATGAGCAGCATCAACAAGAATTACCTCTTTACCTCGGAATCGGTGACCGAGGGCCATCCTGACAAAATAGCCGATCAGATTTCGGACGCGGTCCTTGACGCGCTTCTGGCGCAGGACCCCATGAGCCGCGTGGCCTGCGAAACGCTCCTGACCACCGGTCTCGCCATGGTTGCGGGCGAGATCACGACGAAGGGATACGTGGAGATCCCGGACATCGTCCGGCAGACCATCAAGGACATAGGGTACACCCGGGCAAAGTACGGGTTCGATTCCGAGACCTGCGCGGTCATCACGTCGGTCCACTCGCAGTCGCCTGATATCGCCATGGGCGTTGACACCGGAGGGGCCGGCGACCAGGGCCTCATGTTCGGCTATGCCTGTGACGAGACGCCGGAACTGATGCCCATGACCATCATGCTCGCGCACAAGCTGACCCGCCGCCTTTCGGAAGTGCGAAAGAAGGAGATACTTCCTTATCTGCGGCCGGACGGCAAGTCCCAGGTGACCATCGAATACAAGAACGGCAAACCGTACAGACTCCACACCATCGTGGTCTCGTCCCAGCACAGTCCCGAGGTCGGCCTCAAGCAGCTGCGCAGGGAGATCATCGAAAAAGTGATCCTGCCGGTGCTGCCCAAAAGACTGCTTGATGAAAAAACCATCATCTATCACATCAATCCCACCGGCAGGTTCGTGACCGGCGGACCCATGGGCGACACGGGCCTCACCGGGCGCAAGATCATCGTTGACACCTATGGCGGCGTCGGCAGCCACGGCGGCGGCTGCTTCTCGGGCAAGGACCCGACGAAGGTCGACCGCTCCGCATCGTACATGGCCCGCTACGTTGCCAAGAACATCGTGGCAGCGGGGCTCTGTAGTGAAGTCGAGGTGCAGCTCGCCTATGCCATCGGCGTGGCCGAGCCGGTCTCCATTCATGTGGATGATTTCGGCACCGGCAGAATCCACCATGACAAACTGGTCAAGATCATCAGGAAGAACTTTGATATGACGCCCAAGGGCATCGTGAAAACACTGAACCTCAGGCGGCCTATCTACAAAAAGACCGCCGCCTATGGACACTTCGGCAGGACCGAGCCAGAATTCACCTGGGAAAAGACGGACAAGGCCGCGAAACTCAAAAAGGACGCGGGAGTAAAATAATTGCGGATTGCGAAATTTGGAGAGCTTTATGTCTACTAAAGACTACGTTATTGCTGACATCAATCTGGCCTCGTGGGGCCGCAAGGAAATCGCCATCGCCGAAACTGAAATGCCCGGCCTGATGGCCATCCGCGCGGAATTCGCCAAGACACAGCCGCTCAAAGGCGCTCGCATCACCGGTAGCCTGCACATGACCATTCAGACCGCCGTGCTCATCGAGACACTGAAGGCGCTCGGTGCGGAAGTGCGCTGGGCTTCGTGCAACATCTTCTCGACGCAGGATCACGCCGCCGCAGCCATCGCCGCCGACGGCATTCCGGTGTTCGCTGTCAAGGGCGAATCGCTGACCGATTACTGGGACTACACCCACCGCATCTTCGAATGGGCGGATGGCGGCTATTCCAACATGATCCTCGACGATGGCGGCGACGCCACGTTGCTGCTGCATCTGGGCAGCCGCGCCGAGAAGGACATATCGGCGCTGGCCAAGCCGGACAGCGAGGAGGCAACCGTGCTGTTCTCCTCGATCAAGGCCAAGCTGAAGACCGATCCAAAGTGGTATTCGACGCGCCTGGCCAGGATCAAGGGCGTCACCGAGGAGACCACCACCGGCGTACACCGCCTCTACCAGATGCATGAGCGCGGCGAACTGAAATTTCCGGCGATCAACGTCAACGACTCCGTCACCAAATCCAAGTTCGACAATCTGTACGGCTGCCGCGAATCGCTGGTGGACGGCATCAAACGCGCCACCGATGTAATGATCGCCGGGAAGGTCGCGCTGATCTGCGGCTACGGCGACGTGGGCAAGGGTTCGGCGCAGGCCATGCGCGCGCTCTCGGCCCAGGTCTGGGTCACTGAGATCGACCCGATCTGCGCGTTGCAGGCAGCGATGGAAGGTTTTCGCGTCGTCACCATGGATTACGCCGCGGACAAGGCCGATATTTTCGTGACCTGCACCGGCAACGTCCATGTCATCGACCACGACCACATGGTGAAGATGAAGAACAACGCCATCGTCTGCAACATCGGCCACTTCGACTCAGAGATCAACGTCGCCTCGTTGGAAAAATACAAATGGGAAGAAATCAAGCCGCAGGTTGACCACGTTATTTTCCCTGACAACAAGCGTATCATCCTGCTTGCCAAGGGGCGTCTGGTGAATCTGGGTTGCGGCACCGGCCATCCGTCTTACGTGATGAGCTCTTCATTCGCCAACCAGACCATCGCGCAGATCGAGCTGTGGACTGAAGCGCGGAAGGGCTCCAACAAGTATCCGATTGGTGTCTACACGCTGCCCAAACACCTCGACGAAAAAGTCGCGCGTTTGCAACTGAAGACGCTGAACGCGCAATTGTCCGAGCTGACCGATCAGCAGGCCGCATACATCAACGTGCCGAAGCAAGGCCCGTACAAGTCGGAGCACTACCGCTACTAAGCGGGCTGCAAAGATCGGCGACATCTTCGACAAGCTCACTCCCGAACAGAAAAAGTATCTTGCTTCGTGGGAGATGGGAATGTAGTATATTAAGCAGACAGACTTCAGGAGACAGGGGCCAGGAATTGGGAAGCAGACTTCAGAAGTCAGCGTTATTCTGAATTCTGACTCCTGACTTCTGGCTTCTTTTTTTATGTCGAACTACCTCAAAATCATCGCCGCCATGCTGATCTGGAGCACCTGGGGTATCATTATCCGCTTGCTTGCCCTTCCAGCCGTCGTCGTTCTCTTTTATTCATCCCTGATCGCAAGCTTCACGGTGCCGCTGGTACTGAAAATGAGAGGAGAACTCGCTCTTTCAGGCGTTCGTAAGGCCTGGTGGCTTTTCGCCCTGCTCGTCGCATCGTCGATCACGAACAATGTCACGTATTTCTATGCGCTGGCGCACACCACGGTTTCGAACGCCGTTTTTACCCACTACACCGCTCCGCTCTTCGTCGCTGTCCTTGCGCCGCTCATGATCGCCGAACGGCTCTTGAAGGTGACCCTCATTTCCCTTCCCATTGCGGCGCTCGGCATGGCCATGATCGTGCTGGCCGGAGGGGGCCTCCGGAACGGCAGTGGCGACGCGTCCGGGATCATCGCCGGCATGGTTTCCGGAGTCGCCTATGCTTTTATCATAATATATTCGCGAAAACTGAGCCGGATGCTGCTTCATCACAAGGCGATCGTCGTCCTGCTCTGGACCACGACGCTCGTGACGGCGCCGTGGGCTTTGTTCATGCGCTATCATATTGACTATCGCGCAGCGGGTCTTTTACTGATCACCGGCATGCTGCATTCCACTCTTGCGCCGCTCCTCTATTATAGCGCGCTCAGAAAAGTGATGGCCCAGCATGCCGCGGTCCTCGGTTACATGGAGCCGCTCGCCGCGGTCCCACTCGCCTATCTGTTCCTGTCGGAAACGCCGTCATTCGTCGCCCTGTTCGGCGGCGTCCTCATTCTCTTCTCCGGGTATCTGGTGGTCCGCTCGCGCATGCGGGAGTGACCGAGCTCTTGTAGGTGATGCCGGTGTCTCCCGAATCCGATACTATAAGAGAAAAAGGCGCGCAATTGTCCCTTTTCCAATCCGTTCTTGCAATCGAAATTATTCCGGCTATAATGGCCCTATTCGCTTCAATCCCAAAGGCAAAAAGAAGGAGAGGCCGTGAAAAGAATGACTGCTTCGCTGGTTGGCCTACTCACCGTATGCTGTCAGTGATGTCATGAAGCGCTTCTGTTTTTATTTGATGGTATTTCTTTGCGCCAATCCGGTTTATTACTGCGGCGCGGAGGACTTGCCGCTGTGGGAAGCGGGGGCCGGTTTTACCAGCCTGAGCCTGCCGGATTATCGCGGCTCCAGCGAGCAGCGCGATTATCTGCTCCCTTTCCCTTATCTGGTATACCGCGGCGATATTCTGAGGTTGGACAGGAAGGGCAATTACATCCTTCTGCTCCAATCAAAACGCGTGGGACTGAACGTAAGCGCCGACGGCGGCATTCCGGTACGGAGCGGCAGGAATGCCTCTCGGAAGGACATGCCGCGGCTCTTCCCCACGCTCCAAATCGGGCCGGTCCTTGAGGTCTGTCTCGCCTCGGCGTGCGACGCCGGCCTGAGCATACAGTTTCGTCTTCCCATTCGCACGGTCATTGCATCCGACTTTTCACGGTATGACGGGATCGGTTTCGTCATGAATCCCCAGCTTACTGTCGACTTCGAGAACCTCGGGCAGGATAGCGGCTGGAATTTCGGTTGCGCCGTCGGACCTCTCTTTGCCACCGAACGGTTCCATGATTACTACTATCAGGTATCGCCGGAATACGCCGTCCCCGGCAGCCGTCCTTCCTATGACGCACGGGGAGGATACAGCGGATCGCTTATCATCGGTTCGGTAAGCAAGCGGTTCAAGAATACCTGGTTCGGCGCATTTGCGCGCTATGATGACTTGAAGCGCGCGGTATTTGAAGACAGTCCGCTGATGCGGACCCGGCATTCTTTTATGGCGGGCTTTGGGTTTGCCTGGGTATTTGGGAAGTCATCGACATTAGTGCAGGCGGCTCAATAAGGCTCAATACGTAATTGTTTTGTCTCTTGTCGTCCGAATTTGCGCTATAATAAAATTGTTTGCTACGTGAAATCGGCGCTCGAGACGCTACGGACCGGGCCGCATTTCTTCGTGATAAATAATAATGCAGCGCCTTTTAAGGAGGATTTACAATGAAGCCTTCACAAGCTTGCCCGCTGTCGAAACTCGATAAGCTGCTTTTAGCGACAGATCGTTCCTCATTCAGCGAAGGGGCCGTAAGGGAGGCCATAGCTTTTGCAAAAAAGTGTTCAAGCAGGCTCTTCGTCATGTCGGTCTTGGAAACAAACCCTGAATATGAGACCATAGGCGCCGGTGCGTATCAAAAAGAAGAGGAGGAAGCATCAACATATCTTAAATCGGTAAAAGCAATGGCGTCTCAAGAAGGGCTCTCTTCCTGTGAGACCGCTCTGCATTTCGGTGAAAACCCGGCTCGACTGATCATCAAAGAGGCCGCTGAGAAAAAGGTGGACATGATAATCATCGGCAGACGCGGTCGCAGCGGATTAATGAAGGTTCTTATGGGAAAGACGGCCGCACATGTCATCGGTCAAGCCCCCTGTAAGGTCCTCATTGTTCCGAGGGCCGCGCGGATTGAATGCAGAAATATATTAGTTGCCACGGACGGTTCAACACACAGCATCGCCGCGGCCAATGAGGGGATCGGAATCGCAAAACGCTGTGGAGGTAATATTATTGCTCTTTCGGCAATGCACTCGGAAGAAGGATCAGGAGAAGCAAAAGCAAACGTTCAGCAAGTCGTTGAAATGGCGCAAAAGGAAGGCATAACCGCGGAAGCATTGACCCCCCTGGGCAGGCCTCACGACGTGATCCTTGAAACCGCGGGCGGCAGGGGCGTGGATCTGATTGTCATGGGGTCGTATGGCAGGACAGGCCTTAAAAAACTTCTCATGGGAAGCTCAACGGAAAAGGTCATCGGTCATGCAAGCTGCGCTGTTCTGGTTGTCAGGGCGCGGTGACCCCATGCAAAAGCATGGGCAGATAAAGCGAAGGGCCTATTATCACCGAAGCCCCGCAAAACCGCTCTCACCGCCGGCTTGCGAATAGGCGAGGAAGGGACCGCCTCCAAACCGCTCGGTCTGATGCAGCGCCTGAACATTGACGATGCGATCGGACCTATGTCAACGCGAAGTTTCTTTCCCTCGACAAAACCTTCAAAATATTCTAATATTGCCCATCCCCCATGGACGACCTCAAGACCATTCTCGACCGGATCAGAAAACCGCTCGCCTTTGCCGGCCGGGACAACTTTGCTCACATGAAGAGCCTGGCCGATCTGGAGCCTTTTATCAGGACGCAGGTAGTGGAACTGAGGCGTGTCATGAAGGAAGGTCAGGAGATAGGCGAGATCGAGTCGCTGTTTAGCGGATTCGATGCGCTTTCCCTGGAAAAGAAAAAAGACCGGATCCTCGGCGCGGTGGCGGTGATTGACGCCTTTGCGCAAAAGGGAAAGATGGAGGTTGTCACCCCTCTTCCTTCTCCGGGAGGGGACCAGGGGGACGCCGGCACGGCCCTTCTCAAGATCGAGGCGCCGATCCAGTACTGCAAAGGCATCGGCCCCAAGCGGGCTGAATTGCTCCGGAAGCTCGGCATCTCGACAGTCGAAGACGCACTCTCGTATCTTCCCTGGCGTTACGAGGACCGGGGAAATCTCAAGAAGATCGGCAGGCTCACCTACGGAGCGTACGAGACCGTGTCGGGAGAGGTGGTCTCTGCGGACGTGATCCAGACCAAGCGGCAGCGCGTAAGGGTCTTCGAACTCGTGATCACGGACAGGAGCGGGATGCTCGTGGGTTCGTGGTATAACCAGCCCTTCATGAAAAAGATGTTCAGGCCGGGCCAGAAAGTGGTCCTCTCGGGCATCGTGAAGTCCAATCCCTATCGGAGCGGCCTGCCGCAGATCGACAACCCGGAATTCGAGCTCATGGGCGAGGACGAGGCCGATGAACTGGTCCATGCCGGCAGGACCGTCCCGATCTACCGCGCAACCTCGGGCCTGTCTGTGCGCGCTATTCGCACGATGATGAAGGCTATCCTTGATTCCTGCGCAGGGTCCGTGCAGGAACCCTTGCCGGATTTCCTTGTCAACAAATACTCCCTTATGCCGGCGTCCGAGGCCTTGTCCGAGGTCCACTTTCCCACGAAAGAAAAAGACCTTGCCGTCCTGAACCGGGGTATGAGCGCTGCTCATCGAAGACTCAGTTTTGAAGAGTTGTTCTCGCTGGAGCTCGGGCTCGCGCTCAGAAAGCGGGGAGTGGTCGTTGAAAAGAAGGGGATCTCGTTCACGCAGAGCAACACGCTCGAGACCATCCTCAGAAAAAATCTGCCCTTCAAACTGACGGCAGCCCAGGAACGCGTGCTTGGGGAGATAAAAAAAGACATGATCGCCGACCGGCCGATGAACCGGCTGGTGCAGGGCGATGTGGGCTGCGGCAAGACCGTGGTCGCGCTCATTGCCTCGCTCATGGCCGTGGAGAACGGCTACCAGGCCTGCATCATGGCGCCGACGGAGGTCCTTGCGGAGCAGCACTTCAAGAACATCACGGACATGGCGTCATTGCTCGGTATCACCGTACGAGCGCTCACGGGCCGGATGAAGAAGAAGGAGAAGGATGCGCTGCTTGCGGAGCTCGGGTCAGGCGCGGCGCAGCTCGTGGTCGGCACCCACGCGCTGATAGAACAGAACGTGAAGTTCCATCGCCTGGGGCTCGCGATCATTGACGAACAGCACCGCTTCGGGGTGATGCAGCGCTCCACGCTCACGTCCAAGGGATACGAGCCCGATGTGCTGGTCATGACCGCAACGCCGATCCCGCGCACACTCGCGCTCACCGTCTACGGCGATCTTGATGTCTCCGTGATCGACGAGCTGCCGCCGGGCAGGAGCCCGGTCATCACGCGGCTCTATTTTGAAAGCAGGCGCCGTGAAGCATACCAGTTCATCGAAAGCGAGTTCAGGAAGGGGCGGCAGGCGTACGTGGTCTATCCGCTTGTTGAGGAGACCGAGAAGAGCGATTTGAAGGCCGCGACCGAGATGGCGGCGCGGATCCAGGCGGACATTTTCCCCCACTGGAAGGTCGGGCTTTTGCACGGCAGAATGAAAGGCGAAGAGAAAGAAGCGGCCATGACTGCCTTTAAGTCCGGCGAAGTCCAGCTCTTAGTATCGACCACGGTGATCGAGGTCGGCGTGGACGTGCCGAATGCCTCGGTGATGGTGATAGAACACCCCGAGCGGTTTGGCCTGGCGCAGCTCCATCAGCTTCGGGGAAGGGTCGGCAGGGGCGGCAGCCAATCCTATTGCCTTCTCATGGGCCCGAGGATGTTCGCGGCGGAAGCGCGTGAGCGGTTGAATGCCTTCACCCGAACGAACGACGGCTTTCTGATCGCGGAAGAAGACCTCAGAATCCGCGGCCCGGGCGAGTTCTTCGGCACGCGCCAGTCGGGCCTGCCGGACCTGCGCGCGGCGAATATAATACGCGACGCGGACCTGCTCGAAACGGCCAGGATGGAGGCCTTCGACCTGGTCCGCCAGGACCCGACGCTCGCGCTCTATCCGGAGCTCCGTGAGCTCCTGAAGCGGAAGTGGCGGGGCAGGCTCGGACTGATATCCGTGGGTTGATATTTCGGGGATATTCTGATAGAGTGAAAAACATAGGGTACAGGGTACAGGGTACAGGGAAAGCGGCGGGAAGGTTGTTGTCTATTAACCCGGACCCCGCACCCGCACTAAGGAGTGCCAATGACGATTTGGGAAAAAGCAATACTGAACATGCAGCGAGGTTCAAAGAGGATATCCATCGCCTCCGAGCTGTTTGCCGATCGGGTGCGTGTGGAGGTCAACCTTGTCCGGTTGCGGATCAGGCTCGACGAGATCCAGGAACTGATCGATACGCTGCACCAGGCCATCGGCCGAAAGGTGGTCAACCTCGCCAGGGGGGATGCCCCGCCGAAAACGTTCGAGCAGCTGGTCCAGGATGAGGAGATCGCGGTCGCCATGACCGAGCTTGCGGACCGCGAACAGGAGCTCGAGGAAGCGCGCAACAAGATCGTGAACGAACAGGCTTTTGTGAAGGCTGCTCATAAGCAGGCGGAGGAAACCTCTGAATGATCACTGTGGTTATTTTTGTCGTCGGTCTTGTCGTTGGAAGCTTCCTGAACGTCTGCATCGTGCGCCTGCCGCGCGGCGGTTCCATCGCCCAGCCGCCTTCTCATTGCCCCCGTTGTCAAAGCAGTATAAAATTCTACGACAACATACCGATTATCAGCTTCCTTTTCCTGCGCGGAAAATGCAGGAACTGCGGTGAGCCCATTTCGTGGCAGTATCCGCTCGTTGAGCTTATGAACGCCCTGTTCTACGTCTGGATCGTCCATGAGTTCTGGCTTGGGGGGGAAGCCTTCCTCATGATGGCCCTCTGCTCGTCCCTGATCGTAATCACCTTTATTGATCTCGACCACCTGATCATCCCCGATATTATCACCCTGCCGGGCATGCTTGTGGGGCTTTCGCTCGCGCCCTTCTTCATGTCTCAACTCGCCGAACCGCTTCCGTTTCATCTCGGCCGGTTCCTTCCCGAGTCTGTGCCGTATTTGACAGGGTTAGCCAATGCTCTTATCGGTTTGCTTGCCGGCGGATTTCCGCTCCTTGCCGTCGGATGGACCTGGGAAAAACTGCGGCACGTCGAGGCCATGGGCGGAGGCGACGTGAAGCTCATGGGCATGGTGGGGAGTTTTCTGGGGTGGAAGGGCGCCCTCCTTACCATCATGCTCGGGGCGCTGGCCGGCTCCGTGGTCGGTGTTTTGCTGATCGTTCTGAAGAGACACGCAATGGGAAAGCACATTCCCTTCGGCCCGTTCCTTGCGGCGGGCGCGGTCGCAAGCGCATTTTATGGCCCTGATATCATTTCGTGGTATCTTGGCCTGATCCGTGTATGACCTCCCAATCCTTCTTCATATTGCTGCTCGGCGTTATGATCGTCGCGCTCGGGTCGCTTTTCGCATGGGGGCTCGCGCGCCGGTACCGCCGCGAGCTTGGCATGCAGTCCGTGGAGCGCGAGAAGACCACCGACACCTCGTTCATCATCAACGCCTTCCAGGATGTTACCAAACAGCTCAAAGAGAAGGAGAAAGAGCTGGAGCGGCTCAGGGCGCTCGCGGAACAGCGCGCCGAGAACGTCGAAAGTTATAACGAGAACATCCTCCAGTGCGTCACGAACGGAGTGATGACCTTCGACCGGGAGTGTCGCTTGACCACGATCAACCGGGCCGCCGAAGAGATCCTTGGAATTATTCGGGAGCAGTCAGTTCGCAGGAGCTGTGAGGAACTTTTCGGGCCAGGCGGCATCGCCCAGGCCGTGAACGAAACCCTGGGGAAAAAACAACCGTCCGCCCGCATGGAAACGGTGCTGGAACGATCGACCGGGCGGCTTTGGCTCGGGTATACTACCGCGTTGTTGAGCGACCGGCATGGCGCCGCACTCGGTGTCATCCTTTCATTCTCCGACCTTACCGAGGTCAAACGTCTTCAGGAACAGGTAGAGCTTCAGGAGCGCCTGAAAGCGCTCGGCGAGATGTCCGCCGGCATTGCCCACGAGCTCCGGAACCCGATGGCGGTAATAACCGGATATCTCAACCTGCTGTCGAAAAACGCGGATCCCGCGGGGCAGGAGCTCATCAATCGCATTGAAACCGAGATCAATGGCATGAACCGGATCATCGGCGACCTCCTGACCTTTGCGCGGCCTGCGTCGCTGAACCGGGTGAATATCGATGTCAGGGAATTGATCGCGACCTGTCTTTCGAATATCCAGCAGGCAACAGGCACAGCGTCCCGGATCAAAACGGACCTGCAGCTCGACGCCTTTGAAGCTTCACTCGATGAAGTGTTGATGAGACAGGCAGTAACCAACGTGATCCAGAACGCCATTGAGGCCATGCCCGGCGAAGGGACCCTCTCGTTGAAGGCAGTGAAGGCCCGCCACGAAATGAGGATCACTGTCGGCGACACGGGGGAAGGGATAGCTCCCGAGGCGGTAAAAAAGATCTTTCTGCCTTTCTTCACCACCAAGGACAAAGGAGTCGGCATGGGGCTTGCACTGGCACATAAGGTCATCACCGCTCATGGCGGCAGGGTGGAAGTGGAGAGCAGGCATGGCAAGGGAACGACGTTTACAATGATCCTCCCGCTGAGGTAACGATTTCATGGCTGATACGATCCTCGTCATAGAAGACAAAGAGAGCATGCTTGAAATGCTCAAGCAGACCCTTGAAACCGAAGGCTACCGGGTGATCCCGGCCAAAGACGGGGCCGAAGGGATCAGGAAACTTTCCGATGAACGGATCGGCCTGGTGCTTACGGACTTAAAACTTCCGAAGAAGGACGGTTTCGAGGTGTTGAAGGCAGTGAAAGCTGACAACCCGCTTCTGCCCGTGATCGTGATGACCGCATTTGGAACGATCGAGACCGCGGTCAAGGCGGTGAAACAAGGCGCCTATGATTTTTTGACCAAGCCCTTCGATACGGAGCACCTGCTTGTTTTGATCAAGCGCGCGCTTGATGCCTCGCGCATGGCCGCCGAGAACATCCTCCTCAGGCAGGAGTTCGCCGAAAAGCGCGGCTTCCCGAAGATGATCGGCAAGAGCGGCCAGATGCTGGAGCTTACGGCCAGGATACAGAAGGCGGCCCCCACCAATGTCACCGTATTGATCCACGGTGAAAGCGGGACGGGCAAGGAGCTCTTCGCCCGCGCCATCCACTATCTGAGCATGCGAAAAGACTCGCCGTTCATTGCCATCAATTCCGCCGCTATTCCCCGTGAATTGCTGGAAAGCGAGCTTTTCGGCTATGAACGAGGCGCCTTCACCGGGGCGGACGCGCGGAAGCTTGGAAAGCTCGAACTCGCTGATAAAGGCACGGTGTTCCTTGATGAGATCGGCGATATGGATATGGCGCTCCAGGCAAAGATGCTCCGGGTGCTTCAGGAGCAGGTGATCGAGCGCGTGGGAGGGGGCAAGCCGATCAAGATAGACGTTCGCGTCGTGGCGGCCACGAACAAGGACATAGAAAAGGCCGTGGAAGCAAAGCTGTTCAGGGAAGACCTGTTTTATCGCTTGAACGTGTTCCCCATCACGATACCGCCGCTCCGGGAACGACGCGATGATATCCCGGCGCTGGCGCAGTTTTTTTTGAATAAATATTCAGCCGAGGTGCGAAAAGGCCCTCTCGCGATCTCCGACGAGGCCATGGACATCCTGATGAAGGCGCCGTGGAAGGGGAATGTGCGCGAGCTTGAGAACGTGCTCGAACGCGCGGTCATCTACGCTGACGGCGGTATTGTCCGGCCACAGGACCTCGGCATCAGCGAAGCGAGCATCCTCGACGCGCTTGCGGAGCACGTGCCGATGGATGGTCCTCTCCATGACGTCGCCGCTGCTGCCGCGCGCATCGCCGAGTCACGCCGTATCAGGCAGGTGCTGAAGCAGACCGGAGGCAATAAATCCCGCGCCGCAGAGGTCCTCCAGGTGAGCTACAAGACGCTCCTCACGAAGATCAAGGATTATGAGTTGGAGGAGAAGGGGGAGTAAAAGGAGCGAACTATGCGTGACAAGGATGATTTGATCCCACCTCACGGCGGATATCGCAAACTGCGCAGCTTTCAGTGCGCTCAAGCTGTATACGATGCAACCGTTATATTTTGCGACCGCTTTGTGGAAAAACGTTCACGCATGCGTGACCAAATGATACAGGCCGCGCGAAGCGGCGTGCAGAATATCGCTGAGGGCAGTATGGCTTCCGCGACTTCCAAAAAAACCGAACTCAAATTGACAAGTGTTGCCCGAGCAAGCCTGGAAGAACTGTTGCTGGATTATGAGGATTTTCTGCGTCAGCGGGGAATGCGCATCTGGGACAAGAATTCACCTGATGCACTTTCGGTAAGGAACCGTTACCAATCGGACAAGTCAGACAGGTCGGGAGGGTCGGACCAGTCGGACCCGTATCGTGTTGCAACAGTATCAGCGGAAACAGCGGCAAACACGATGGTATGTTTGATCAACCAGGCCAGCTTCCTCCTTGGACGCCAATTGCAAAATCTGGAACAGGCTTTTCTATCCGAAGGTGGTTTCACAGAGCGGCTCTACCGTCAGCGGCAGGCGGCACGAAATGGACTCAATAAAGGCGGGCCGGGCAAAATATGAATAAAATCCCGTCTGCAGTTAAAAAAGAGATAGAAAGATCAGTTAAAGAAATTAACGAGCATAATTATCGCTATTATGTTCTCGATGCTCCGATTATCTCCGATGCAGAATACGATAAGCTCTTTCGCCGTCTAAAAGAGCTTGAGGAAAAACATCACTTCATCCTTCCTGACTCACCCACTCAGCGTGTAGGCGCGCCACCGCTCGAAAAATTTAAAACCGTAAAACATAAAGAACAAATGCTTTCGCTAGGCAATGCAATGTCTCATAATAAAGTACGTGAGTTTGATCAGAGGGTGAAGAAGAAGCTTTCGGAGAAGGGGCTCAGCTCCATCGGAGAAATAGAATATACTGTCGAACCGAAATACGATGGTCTTGCCATAGAGCTTACTTACAAAGACGGCCTGCTTGTCACGGCTTCGACTCGCGGGGACGGATTTGAAGGTGAAGACATTACGGCGAATGTAAAAACCATTAAGGCAATTCCCCTCAAAATTGAGGATGTAGACATTCCTGAAGAGATTGATATACGTGGTGAAGTGTATATGAATATAGATGAGTTCGAAAAAATGAATAAAGAGAGGGAAAAGAGTGGCGAACCGCTTTTTGCCAATCCGAGAAACTCAGCAGCTGGTTCTGTAAGACAGCTTGACTCAACTATTACCGAAAAACGAAAACTTCATATGGCCTGTTACGGTGTAGGTGCCATGAAAGGTATTGCATTCGAAAGTCAGTTGGACTTCATTGGCTGGCTCAGGAAAGCTCATTTCCCTGTTCCTGTCGTGTTCGATGTTGATCATGGGATTGAGAAGGTAATTGATTCCATAAAAAAAATTGAAAACGAAAGGCCAATATATCCTTTTGAAATAGATGGCGCTGTAATAAAAGTGAACGACTTTAAGCTTCAGAATACGTTGGACATCGTAACCAGAGAGCCGCGATGGGCTATTGCTTTTAAATTCCCGGCCCATCAGGGGACCACGGTCATCGAGGACATTATTGCATCTGTCGGCAGGACCGGGGCCATAACCCCGGTGGCGATCATGAAGCCGGTAAAAATCGGCGGGGTCACTGTTTCGCGCTCCACACTGCACAACTGGGACGAGATCGAGCGCAAAGATATCCGCATACACGATACGGTTGTTGTGGAGCGGGCAGGGGATGTGATCCCCCATGTGGTGGCGGTCATCAAAGAAAAAAGAACTGGTGAGGAGAAGCCTTTCCCGCCGCCGAAGCAATGTCCTGTTTGTGGTTCACAAGTTGCGCGCGAAGAGGGAGAAGTGGCATTCAGATGCATCGGCCTGAACTGTTCAGCACAGGTCCTTGAACGCATTATGCACTATGCTTCACGGGGAGCCATGGACATCGAGGGACTTGGTGAAAAGAACGTCGAGCTTCTGTTTAATAAGGGTCTCATAAAGCACTTTGCCGATCTCTATAAGCTCAAGACAGAACAACTGCTTGCACTCCCCCGGTTCGCTGAAAAGTCCGCCCGGAACCTGATCGATGCGATAGAAACGAGCAAGAAGACCACGCTCAGCCGTTTCCTCTTTGCGCTCGGTATCCTTCATGTCGGAGAATATGCCGCCAAACAGCTGGCACGGCACTATCAGAAGATAGAAGACCTGTACCACGTAAAGCCCGGGCATATCATCGAGATCAAACAGATGGGAGAAAAGCTTGCCGAATCGATCTCGGGCTTTTTCAGCGATAAGGAAAACCTGAAGACCCTGGACACGCTGAAGAAGCTGGGAGTGAAGATATCGAATCCCGACTATGAAACAGCTACGAAGAAAGAGCGGGGTCCGCTTGATGGACTGACCATTGTGGTTACCGGTACGCTCTCAAAGCCTCGAAATGAGATCGAAGAACTTGTCGAGCGTCTCGGCGGCCATGCCGCGGGTTCGGTCTCAAAAAAGACGAGCTATGTGCTTGCGGGCGAGGAAGCGGGGAGCAAGCTGGAAAAGGCGAAGTCCCTTGGAGTAAAGGTGATCAGCGAGAAGGAATTTGAACACATGGTCAGGGGCGCCTAAGTCAAACTTCAAGATCAGCAGAAATCTTCATCCCAAAGAACCGGCATACCCTAAAAATACCTCAAGTTTATTCTTTCCAATTCGCCCCGTTTCCACTATAATCGGGCTGCAACTTTCCACTACTGGGTGATCCGACGCATCCCCGCGCCTTATTCTTAAGGACAGAATGATATGCCCGAAACGTTCGCGCAATACTTGGAGAAGTGGCTCAAGCAGTCAACAGCGCAAGGGTTGAATAACCCCCTCGTGAAGATGCCGGTCAAGCGCTTCCGTCTTCTCCAACCAACCGAATTCGCGACCATAGCGAATGGGGGCTCGCTGACTATCGGCACAATGAGCGACCCCATCTCGCGTAACCTCTACAAAAATGCCCAGACCCGCATCCGGGAGCGAGGCGAACACTGCGCTTTTATTTGTCACGGTGTTGTTGAATTGATCATTGCCGGAGGCGCTACACAGCAGCCTCGCACGGCACTCTTCCCGGTTTTCCTTAAACGCACGTCGATTCAAGTTGCTGGTGATAAAATCAAGGCCCTTGTCTCAGATGATGAGACTTGGCAATTCAATCCGCTTTTAGCAGCGCACCTAAAAGACTTCGGCATTCAAATCAACCCCAATAGTTCTGAACGGCCTGAAGAATCGGTCAATTTACTAAAAGCACAACTCAGCAACCGCGCGTCACAGGTCAGGTCGGACAGCTATGTTGGCCTGTTCAGCAGCCAGCAGATGGTTGTTCAGCAGCGATTGACCGAGCCGCCTTTACGGCAAGCATTGGCGCGCAACCCGGTTATTCAGGCGAAGATCGAAGGCGGCAAAGTCTCGGCCGTTGACTTGGGAGAGATTACGGATGACGGCCTTGAAGGGCTTGGAATAGTCCTTCCCTGTGACGACAGTCAATTGCGTGTTGTACAGTCTTCCAGCCAGGGTTGCTGTTTGCAGGTCGAAGGCCCGCCCGGAACGGGCAAGTCACAAACCATCGCGAATATTATCAGTGACGCGCTTTACCACGGACGTAGCTCCCTGTTGGTTTGCGACAAGAAGGCGGCTATTGTCCAGGTAGAAGAACGCCTAACTAACTGCGGACTTAAACCAGCCATATTAAACCTGCATGATGAGGACCTGGACAAGCGTGAATTTCTGAGACAGGCGACTGACAAGTTTCAGGCGGACAGGTACACCTCTGGCGGCGTTCAGTCGGCCAACTACCCATTTGAGCAATTGCAGGCAACTCGCAAGACACTGAACGATCGCGTAAAGTTCGGACGCACTATTGCCCACCCCGCGCTACAGGTTACGAAACGGAATGCACTAGCCGGCATGATCCAACTGAAGAAAGAACTGAAAAATGTGCCAAACATAGCTATTGCGAATTGGCAATCCCTCTCAAAAGATAGACTTGGAAAACTGCTCAACTCATTGGCGGAATGGCCCGGACTTGCGGAAATCCTGAGCGATTCGACAAACGTCTGGAACAAAATCAGAACTGAAACCTTTGATGACAATCCCAATGCTTCCAATGAGCTTCAAGAACTTGCGAATAATGTTCTTGAGCAAATCGAATCATTGGATAAAGTGCGCGAATGGGCGGCGTCAGTCGGCATCGAATCGCCGATTCAATCAGATGGCGAGGCAACAAACGTTCTCACCTTGATCGAAATGGTGATAACAAAGCCGTCATGCCACAGAAAAGTGGACGGAAATTCCGAAATCACTTTGCCTGAGTTGAATCGTTTAGAGGCTGCTTGGAACAGACGCGAAGATCTATTAGCAGCCCGACACCCTGTCCCGCTGACTGAAATTTATCCGAGCACGGCAGAACAAGAAGCGGAAAAATTGTTTGAAGTTGAAAGGACAAAAACCTGGGAAGGCTTGTCGCAGCGAGAAGCTTTTCACGCCAATTGGCATGCAGAGATCAGTCGTGGCCAGGACAAATACGTGCGGTTGTGCAACCAGATCGGCCTTGTCTACTCGCCGTTGCTGAAGGTTCGACGCGCGCAACTTCAGGCTGTCTTAAGGCTGCGTGAATTCGGGGGGCTTATACCGCGGGGTTGGTGGTCCGCATCTACCAAGCCCGTTCTTCTGGTTGATGGCTGGGCCGGGAAGCTGCGTGCATGTATGAGTCACGCGAAAACGGCGCCGGTGCCCGTGCACTTCGTCGCGCTGGAACGTGTAGCTTCCACGCACTGGCAGCATGTTGAGGCCATGGCGGAACACGGTTTTAACATGGTCAGTTACTGCGTGAATTATGTGGACGACCGAAAGTGTAAATATGCCTTGCGCCAAGCTTATCCGGGAATTCCGGTTCGCGGATTCAAGCAGTGGCGTGAGGTTACGCTGCATGCGACTAATGCTCACAATATAATGAAATCGCTGAGGGCGGCTTCTGCGGTTCATAATGTTTTAAAGCAGTTGACCGAAAATTACCTGGCAACCGTGCATGAAACGGGAAACGACGCACAATTTATCAATCATAAAGACGTCGATCGGCTTCGTAACGCTGCCGGTTTGGTTGAGCAATGGCGTGAACGCAACGATTTATTCGAGGTAAATAGTCCTCATTGGCAGACCTTGTGGGAGTCGCCGAATCCGCAGGGTTTGTTGCAGGCTGAAATTCTTCTTAGTGAACTCGACGAGTTAACACTTCCAGGCAACGATTCGGACAACTTGGAGGATGCGCTCGCATATTACGAGCAAGCGCGCCAAGGTATACGAGCTTTTCTTTCGGCGTATGAAAAGCAGGATGGTGACAGAACTCATTTGGTGATAAAGTCAATTGCCGCACAAAAGGAATTTGCACTTTGTCAGGAAAGGCTTGCTCCGCTCGCTAAATATTTGGAACTGCAAGATAATGAACAAATTATCCCCAATTGGCCGTGGCTCCACAATGTGATTAAGTGGCGCGATACATTTAAAGGGCTACGTGGGACACAAAAGCTCGATGTGGACAGCACCCTATGGGTGAAGCTGCGCGACCGCCTTAAAGCGCATCGCGAATTTATGGATGATTCTTACAAGACATTGGACAATTTCTTTGACGGTTGTATGTCGGAAATTGCGGACTACGATTCTCTCAAGGCGCTTCTCGGTCAAATTCTCGTTGATCTGCCTCGGCAGTCGCTTTGGTTGGAGAAAAAACGATGGAGCAAGAAAATTCCGGCGTTTCCTGAACTTAAGGATCTCTGGGGTAAAATTCTGGAAGGCAATGTTTCACCCGGTCATGCTGAACGTCTTTTCTGCTTCAATCTTCTTCGGCTATGCGATCCGATTACAAGACCACAGGGGCCGGAACTCAAGCAAACGCTCAACGCCTTTGTGCAACAGGATGAAAATCTTACGTCCTGGATTCTCGACCACCTGAAATCTAAACTGCGGGATTCCATGCAGCAGGCGGCTTCTACTGCTGCGCAGAGCGAATCTGAACTTCGCCGTTTGTCGGGAATGCAACGTGTCAGAGGTACGGTCCGCGAACTGGTGAACGCTCACCTTGACTATTTGCTGGCAGCCAAAACTTGCTGGATGATGAGCCCTACCTCGCTCGCCAATCTTATAGACTCCGGTATTTTCGAGAGCCACGGTGTACCGTTTGATCTGGTAATATTTGATGAAGCGTCGCAAATTCGCGTTCTCGATGGCCTGCTGTCAATGTCATTTGGGAAACAGGTTATAGTCGTCGGCGATAAAAACCAGCTGCCGCCTACGGATTTCTTTGCTGGCTTCGCTTATGACGACGAAACAGACACACAGGATTTCGGAATCAGCGAAAGCATGCTTGACGAGTTTTCAGGTGTTTTCGAAGATGACAAAACCCATGTGATGCTGATGTCGCATTACCGCAGCGAAACCCCGGATCTTATACGCTTCTCCAATCACCATTTTTATGACGAAAAGCTTGAGATGTATCCGCCGGCCCGAATCAGCGGTATTGGCCGACGCCTGCACTATGTGCCCAACGCTATATATTCCGAAACGGCAGGGCAAAGGAATACCCGGCCGAAGCAGAAGAAGTCGTAAAACTGATCGAGCTGCATGTCAGAGAGTGCCCCGATAAGTCCCTCGGCATCGTGACTATGAATATCCCACAGATGGAACTGATTGACGAAAAGCTTCAGTTCTTCCAATCTGATGCAGTTCGGGCTTTTTGCGCTGATGAGGCTATGTTTTTCCTCAGAAACCTCGAAACGGTTCAAGGCGACGAGATGGACCGCATTATCCTCAGCTTGACCTACGGAAAGAATCCGTCAGGCAAGTTCAACGCCTCGGTGATTGGGCCTTTGACCAAGAGCGGCGGCTTAACGTCGCCATCACGCGGTCACGAAGCGGTTTGACTGTTGTCTCCTCTCTGAAAATGAGAGATTTAGATTCCTCGGGCGCTTCGAGCAAGGGCTTTGCGTGTCTCAAGGCGCTTCTTGCCGATTTGGAGACCGCTCAGCAGTCGCGCAACTTCGGCATAGCCAGTAAGCGCTTTGAAAGACGGAAAGACGGGGTATCGAATGTTGTCTATTGCGACTCTCCCTTTGAAGAGCAGGTTGTGGAGTTTCTTGAGAACGAAGGTTACGAAATTGAGTGTCAATATGGCGCCGGTAGATTCCGACTGGATATTGTGGTCAAGGAAAAGGGCAAAAACCTTCTGGCCATAGAATGCGACGGCGCCGCGTATCATAGCTCGCTCGTTGCCCGCACACGCGATAGGGCGAGGCAAAGGATGCTTGAAAAACTTGGATGGCGTTTTTATCGCGTTTGGAGTACGAATTGGTGGTTTTTCGAGCAGCAGGAGAAAGAGGCTATCATTGCTGCGATAAATTCGGCACGCGGTTACATTAATCATCAAAGAGCATACTAAAAGTTGTCAATATTTCTTTAAGGATGCGGTTGTTGATTCGAAAGCACCTCGAGCGTGACACTATGAGCGATCATGTCATTCCTCCCGAACTCGTTGCAAAGCTGTTGCGAACAGGCCGAAGTAATGACCCCTCGCAAGCCATTGTGTCAGAATTTTCTGCATACGATCAAAATGCATACTCTTCTTTTATGAGAATGTTGCCTGCACCTTGGAAGCAGGTCGGTAATGCGCTTTCAGAAAGCGATTTATTTGCATTAATAAGAGCAATTGTAGTTGCGGAAGAAACTCTTCCCAACTGGAATGCGGGCAGCGTGTCGCCAGCCATTTGGCTGTTTCGCATCTTTAATGAGAAATATCCTGCCGAGGCAAGGCAACTCGCAGATTGGATATTAGCCAATAGCAGCAATGGGTGGCTACCATATGGATCAGCGAATTATGGGGCAGATTCGATTGCGGAATATGAAATTCATCATAGGGTGCATAATGAAGCTAAGAGCAATAAAGCACAGATAGAGAATGTACGTGCTTTAGAGGGAAAACGACGTCGAGCTGATGAGGCCACAGCGAAACTCTTCGGCGCGGTAAAAAGAAATGACATTAAGGCTGTAGCTGCACTATTAGCGCAAGGGGCTAATTCGGGGATGCAAGGCACTGATGGGTTATCTGCAATAGAGTTGGCAAAATCACTCAATCGAACGGCTATATACAATGCCATGATTAGTGATGAAACGAAGCATGGCTGACGGGGTGCATTGGGGTTGTTTATTACGTGTCATTTACCAGAATGTTATAGAACACAGTGGAGTCGATGCAGTTTAGTATGCCGCACAATATATGCGGAGATAGTGCCTGAATAATGAGCAACGGTACGGGGGCTAGCACCGCTTCCTTGGCTATCGCAGAATAGTCCTATTATTAGAGAGTTGGCCTTATCAACCAATTATCTTGCGCGACTTTGATAAGAGTAATTCATGAAAGTGCTTAGAGTGTAAGAGGCTTAAAACAATGCTCACACAATCAGAAGCAGATGCATTATTTGCCATGCCGAAGAAACCTAAATCCAGTGATTCGCTTACCTTTCCGCATGCTGGAGGAAAGCTTCTGTCAGAATTTGTATCGTTAGACGGCAGAGAAACTTTCTTGTTCAACATAAACAGAGCAAGCATCGAGGTTTCAAAATGCACATATCAGAAGCGCGCTCGACAGGTAGAGATTTTAAGGAGATTAGATGTCGGCGGTTCTGTTCATCCAAATCCGGAAGTCGCCAGAGTTCCATTAGATTTTCTTGTACCCTATAACGGGATTGAGATTCCATGCCCTCATCTTCATGTCTTCGTAGAAGGCTACGCCGATAAGTGGGCGATTCCCGCTCCTGTGGATTTGGTGAATTCTAACGCTGATCTTTATACAGTGATGGAAAACTTTTTGCGATATTGTAATGTTCAAGAATTGCCGATAATAGAAAGAGGGTTATTTCTATGAGTGTCCTGGATTGCTATCAGCTGGTTGATCAATATGCAAGTTGGTTAAAGGAAAAAGTAAAACTGAAGACAGTTGACGGCGTATGCGAGCTTACCACTCCATTTGTTGACCGTCATAATGATTATTTACAGATATATGTGAAGGCAATCCAATCGGGAATGCTGCTAACCGATGATGGGTACACTATTAGGGATTTAGAAATGAGCGGTTTTGAATTTAACACTGAACGAAGAAAAAATGAACTTAAGATTATCCTAAACGGGTTCGGCATTAATCATCGGGGTGACAGCCTTGAAGTTGAAGCTCGCCCTGATAATTTTTCGCAAAAAAAACATAATCTGTTACAGGCAATGCTCGCGATCAATGATCTGTTTGTTTTGGCGCCGCCAAGGGTTGCAAGCTTTTTCAGAGAAGATGTTGAGAGTTTTTTGTCATTGCACGATATCAGATTTACGAAGGATATTAATTTTATCGGCAAAAGCGGTTTTAATCATCACTTTGACTTTGTGATACCGCCCTCAAAAAATGAGCCCGAAAGAGTGTTACGGACAATCAACAATCCATCTAAAAATAACGTTTCAGCCATGATTTTTTCATGGGATGATGCCAGAAAAGTGAGATCGGAGAATTCGATTGCAATAGCAGTGTTGAATGACCAGGACAAAGAGATTGCGCCCGATACAATACACGCATTAAAAGCCTACGAAATAGAGGCTATGACATGGAGCAAGCGTGATAAATATACCGATAAACTTGCCGCATAAGCAACTTGCCACGTCCATAATCATGAACTTGAGACGGATACAGTCACGGTATCGATCATGAGCGGCGCAGGGCTTCCATCATTACGTCGGTAACTATCGGATGCGCTAATATAAATGACGAAGCCCCGGATACGAAAGAGGTAAACCAATGAATAGCATTGCTATTCTGATCCTGCTTATTGTTATTTTGGTTGCAGTACTTCAAGTCATTCTTCTCCGCCGGAAGACCGCAATAGATTTCACTCCGCTCCAATCCGAACTGCAAACGATAGAAAAATCGCAAGAGCGCATCGAGCGTTCTGTGCGGGATGAAATCGCACGGAATCGCGAAGAAACGGGGAATGCCATTCGGCAAACACGGGAAGAACTGTCCAATGCGCTCAAAGAATTCAACGACTCAATAGTGAAGAGCATGGGCGAAATGGCCAAGCTTCAGAAAGACGAGCTGACCGTATTTTCCGGTCGTCTTGAAACTCTCACAAAAACAAACGAACAAAAACTTGATACCATGCGGGAAACCATTGAACGGCGGCTTGCCAATATCCAGGAAGACAGTGGCAAAAAAATCGATCAGATGCGCAGTGAATTCACGGTTGCCTCGCAAGCGTCTCGCGAGGAAGTCACTCGGTCTTTGAAAGAGTTCGGAGAAATCCTTGTCAAAACACTCGGTGATATGGGAGGAAATCAACGTTCGCAGCTCGCCGTTGTAATCGAACAGATCGAAAAACTTACAGAGGCCACAGGCACTAAGCTGGAAGGTCAAAAGACCGCCATCGATGTTCGGCTTAAGGAAATTCAGGTGGAGGGAACCGCAAGCGCAAAACAGACGCGCGAAGAAATCGGGAATTCCCTGAAGACCTTCAACGATTCCATGCTCAAGGGCATGACGGGAATGAGTGAGGTCCAGCGAAATCAGATGGAGTCCTTCTCAGTGCAGATTGTGAAGCTAAGCGAAACTAATCAGCAGAAACTCGACGGCCTCAAAACGGCTGTTGAACAAAAGCTTGCGGCCATTCAGGAGGATAATGCCAAGCAGCTTGACAAAATGCGGATGACCGTAGATGAAAAGCTCCAGAGTACGTTGGAAAAACGGTTGGGAGAGTCCTTCAAGCAGGTCGGGGAACGGTTGGAGCAGGTCTACAAGGGTTTGGGCGAGATGCAGTTGCTCGCCACAGGAGTAGGTGACCTCAAGAAGGTCCTCACTAATGTCAAGTCTCGCGGCACCTGGGGCGAGGTTCAGCTAGGCGCTCTATTGGAACAGGTGCTTGCGCCGGATCAATACGCTAAAAATGTTGCGACCAAGGATGGCGGTGAGCGCGTTGAATTTGCCGTCAAACTGCCGGGACCCGGTAATGATAAGGATGAAGTTCTATGGTTGCCGATTGATGCAAAGTATCCGATGGAGGATTATCAACGGCTTGTTGAGGCACAAGAAAAAGCGGATGCTACATTGGCCGATGAAGCGGGCAAACAGCTTGAAAATAAAATCAAACAGGATGCGGCAAATATCAGGAATAAATATCTCAATCCGCCGAGAACCACAGATTTTGCCATTCTTTTTCTCCCTACCGAGGGCTTGTTTGCGGAGGTTCTCAGGCGGCCGGGCCTGGCCGACTACTTGCAGCGTGAACATCGTGTGTTGATCGCCGGTCCGACCACCCTCTGGTCTATTTTAAATAGTCTCCAAATGGGCTTTAAAACGCTGGCGATCCAAAAGCGGTCCAGCGAGGTTTGGAATCTCCTCGGGGCCATTAAAACGGAATGGACGAAATACGGCGATGTTCTGTCCAAAGTGCAGAAAAAATTGAATGAAGCTTCGAATACCATCGATGAAGCTCAGAAACGAACGAGGGTCATCGGGAAAAAACTCAAAACCGTGCAAGAATTGCCGATAAGCGATGCGCAATCTGTGCTCATGATGGAAGGCGTATCGCCGGATGCCGATAATGATACAGACGATGCGGGGGATGCTGAGTCGTTAACTAGAGTCAGTATTTAAATGTTCTTCTATTTTTTATTAAGTTTACATTTTGATTTGAACTTTGGATTTTGACATTTGATCTTAACTATGAGAATCGGCTTTCACGTCTCCATATCCGGCGGCTTCTCGCTTGCCGTCCAACGGGCTTTCGAGCTCGGCTGTACCTGCATGCAGATCTTCAGCCGCAATCCCCGCGGATGGACGGTGAAGCCTCTCGACAAAACCGATGTAGCGGAATTCAAGAAGCTTCGACAGCAGTACGATATTGCCCCCGTTTTTGTGCACACCAACTATCTCATCAACCTCGCGTCGTCGAAGCCTGATCTGTACGAAAAATCCATAGAGCAGTTCGTTATTGATCTGGAGCGCACCGAGGCGCTCGGCGCGGAATTTCTGGTGACGCACCTTGGCTCGGCAAGCGGACAGGAACCGCAATGGATGATCGATCGCGTATCGGAAGCCTTGAACATGGCCATGAAGCTGCATTCGCCCAAGGCCATGATCCTGCTCGAAAACACTGCTGGAGAAAAAGGCGATATCGGCTACGAGCTGGGACAGGTCCAGGAAGTGATCTCCAGACTCAAAGACACCTCCCGCATCGGCATCTGCTACGATACTTGTCATGGTTTTGCCGCGGGATATGACATTCGTACCGGGGCTGGCGTAGAGGCGCTGGCTAAGAAGATCAAGACCACTGTCGGCATCGAGCTGTTGAAAGGCATGCATCTCAATGACTGTCTTCGCGATTTCAATTCTCGTGTCGACCGACATTGGCATATCGGTGAAGGCAAGATCGGCCTCGACGGGTTTAAGGCATTGCTCAATCACCCCGCGTTCAAAGAGGTGCCGAAGATCATGGAAACGCCGAAGGAAACGGAAGAAGACGACCCGCGGAATCTGAAGACCGTGAAGTCACTGTTGAGTTGAGATGAGAAAAGCCGCGAAAGGAGCACACCATGATGAATAAACTTGCTATGCTAATTCTTATCAGCTTTATCCTGTTGTCGCCAATAGCTGTTTATGCTGGAGCCGATGACATCCTGGGCGTCTGGGATAATCAAGAGAAAAACGCGAAGATCGAACTGTTCAAGTGCGGAGAGAAATACTGCGGAAAGATCGTCTGGCTCAAAGAACCGAACTATCCGGAAGGTTCCGAGGAAGGAGTCCCCGGCACGCCGAAGCTCGACAACAAGAACCCTGATCCGGACCTCAGGAAGACACCGCGTCTGGGGCTTGCCATCGTTCGTGACTTTGTCCATGCAGGCGAGAACAAATGGGCCGATGGCAAGGTCTATGACCCGAAGAACGGCAAGACCTACAGCGGCAAGATGACCCTGGTCTCGCCGAACCAGCTCAATATGCGGGGGTTCATCGGCATTTCGTTGCTTGGCAGGACAGCGACCTGGACGAGGTAGAACGAGAAAAAATGGTTCAACGTTCAGGCTAGGGTTGAGAATCAAACATGCACGATGGATCGTTTCCATGACGAACAATAAAAATAAGGTGATCCAAGACAGGCTGAAACAGGCGAGGGAATCCCTGGAAGAGGCTAAGGCACTCCTTGTACATGACGCTGAGGTGAACTTTGTGATGAACAGACTCTACTACGCGTTTCTCTATCCCATACTCGGGCTGCTCCAATCACGAGGAATGACGGCACCCATGCAAAGCACGGCGATCTCGCTCTTTGATGCCGAATTTGTTCAAAAAGGCGATGTTGAGCTGCGGTTCCTGGTGGCGGCCCGCAAGGCCTTCGACCTTCGGCCTGCCTGTGACTGTGAAGGAAAGAAGAAGGCCACTCCGGAGGATATTGAACAACTGCTGCCGATCGCAGAAGAATTCCTGCAATCTGTTGAGCGGATCATTGTGTAAACCTGGATGCTTTTGACGGGCGAAGCGATGGTTTTTTGATGTTTCTGTCCGCCGGCGCTGCTCTTCAGCGGCCCCCTGAGGTCAAATCCTTTCTGGATTTTTCTCCACGCATCTGGTATATTGTCCCATCGTAAAAATCCGCGAAGGTTTATAGAATATTTCTCGAGCAAGTCAAATGAAATTGGCAACACCATCAGATAAAAAGACCGCGACAAGACGCTATAATGCCTTTGGCCAGTATATGAAGGATCTATACGGCCGGCCTGTCTATAAGGTCAACGTGGACGCTGGTTTTACCTGCCCGAACCGCGACGGCTCGCTTGCGACCGGCGGGTGTATTTACTGCAACAACGACAGTTTCCGCCCCTCGGCGTGCACCAGCACGGCATCGTTGCGCGACCAGATCGAGAAGGGGATCCCCTATCTCCGATCACGTTACGGCGCAGAGCGGTTCATTGTCTACTTCCAGCCTTATACGAACACCTACGCTTCCGTTGAGGTCCTCGAACGGCTCTACCGGGAGGCACTCGACAATCCCGGCGTTGTCGGCCTTGCTATCGGCACACGGCCGGATTGCGTTGACGCGGAAAAGATCGCGCTTCTTGCAACGCTCAGCCGCGACCATTTTATTTTGGTGGAATACGGGCTCCAGTCGATCTATGATACAACGCTTGCCTTCATCAACCGGGGCCATGACTTCGCGTGTTTTAAGAACGCGCTTGCCCTGACCATTGGCCGGGGCATTCATGTCGGGGCGCACCTTATTCTCGGCTTCCCGACGGAGACGCGGAAAGAGATGCTCGACATGGCGGACGTACTCTCCGGTCTGCCGATCGAGTTCCTCAAGGTCCATCAGCTTCAGGTGGTGAAAGAGACGGCGCTGGCGGAGCTTTATGCAAAAAGGCCTTTTGCTACGTTCGGATATCATGAATACATCGAGATGCTGGCGGATTTTCTGGAGCGGCTCTCCCCGGATATTGTGCTGCAGCGGCTATTCGCGGCTGCTCCCGACGAGCTCCTGATCGCGCCGGTCTGGAACAAGACACGCAGCGAACTGCTGCGCGACCTCGATGCCTTCATGGAACAGCGGGGAAGTTATCAGGGGCGGAAACGGTAGTGCGGTGTTTGAACGCCTCCCATTGCGCTGCGGTGAACATTATTAAGGGGCCGTTATGATCGATCTTCATACCCATTCTCTATTCAGTGACGGCGTGCTCGTGCCGTCGGAACTGGTGCGACGCGCGGTCATGAAAGGCTACGAGGTGATAGCGATCACGGACCACGCCGATGCCTCGAACCTGGATTTTATCATTCCTCGTGTGGCCGCGGCGTGCAGGGAACTCAACCGTCGCTGGAAGATCACGGCGCTGCCGGGGATAGAACTTACTCACATTCCGCCGGAGACCTTTTCCGAACTCACCGAGCGGGCCCGTTCGCTCGGAGCAGTGATCGTGGTCGCCCACGGCGAGACGCTCGTCGAACCCGTCCACCCGGGAACGAACAGGGCGGCGATCGAGGCGCGGGTGGACATCCTCGCGCACCCGGGCATGATCACCAAAGAGGAAGCCGAGCTGGCGGCCAGGAATGGGGTCCATCTGGAGATCACCGCGCGCAAGGGACACAGCCTTTCGAACGGACATGTGGCAAAGACGGCGGGTGAAACGGGCGCCAAACTCGTGATCGATACCGACACCCACGAGCCGGGAGATTTGATCACCGACGAGTTTGCCCATGCCATCCTTCTTGGCGCGGGCCTTAACTCTGACGCGGTTGCGGCCATTCTGCGGAATTCCAGGGATCTGGCTGCGACAGCGAGCGCGGCCTTTAAAAAGCAACCGCGGCGCGGGACCGGTTAAATATGTCGTAGGGCCGTCATTCCGCATTTAAGAATCCGAAGTCTAATCATAGGGGAGGTTTTATAGATGCTGACGATCAAGAAAAAAGCGAAGGTCGCAAAACAGACCCAGGAACAGCAAATTGCGACCATCACGCACACGGTCGCCGATGTCCTGTCGACCTACAAAATAAAGGTTGTTATTGCCGCGTCAGCGCTCGTTGCGCTGCTCGTCATCGCCGGAGGATATTCGCTCATGCGGTCAGCGGATGAGCGGAAGGCCTCACCGCTTCTTGCCGCCGCCTATGAAGTCTACAGCCCCGCGGCATCATCGACGGCGGACTACGCCAGGGCGCTCGAACTCTTCCGCGGAGTCCAGAAGCAATATCCCGGTTCCATGAGCGCCGCGATCGCGGAATATTATGCCGGAAACTCTCTCGCGGCCCTTGGTAAAACGGACGAGGCGCTTAAAGAATATGAGTTTTTTATCAAAAAATACTCGGGTAAAAAAATGCTGCTCGGGTTGGTGTATCAGCGCATGGGTTATATCTATGGCGCACTCGGCAAGCAGGCCGAGGCGGTTAAGGCCTTCGAGCAATCGGAGGCCCTCGGAGGCCCGGGAGTTGCCACGATAGAACTCGCGAGGCTTTATGAGACTTCCGGCAACAGGGACGAGTCGCAGAAAAAATACAAGCTGGCGCAAGAGAAGCTTGGCGGCACGACCTGGGGCATAGAAGCCATGGGTAAGGTGCAGGTGCTCAAACCGGCGCCGCAGCCCGCTGATAAAAGCGCGGAGAAATAATACGGGCGTTCATAGTATGATCTTCAAGATGCCGGATGTAATTGAAGGGTAACCGCACAGACCTTTTTGGCTGTGCGGTTTTTTGTCAGGTTTTTTTCAACAGTATCAATTCACCGGCAGGAGACAGGGGATGGAGTTTAATAAATCTCAGTACGTTACCTTGAACCATGAACCCTGAACTATCTGTTATGCCATGACGGGTTCGTGGAGCCTGACCGAGACCACGCGGGAGCAGCCCGGTTCTTCCATGGTAATGCCGTAGAGCGCGTCGGCCATTTCCATGGTCCGCTTGTTGTGAGTGATGGTGATGAACTGTGACCGGCTGCTCATCTCTCGAATAAGGCGGATGAAGCGCGTTACGTTCGCCTCATCGAGCGGCGCGTCCACCTCGTCGAGCATGCAGAAGGGGCTCGGTTTGACCAGGAAGGCGGCGAAGAGCAGGGCAATGGCCGTCAGGGCCCGCTCGCCGCCGGAAAGCAGCGTGATGCTCTGAAATTTTTTGCCCCGGGGCTGGGCGATGATCTCGATGCCCGAATCGAGGATGTTCGACTCATCGAGGAGCACGAGCTCGGCCCTGCCGCCCTCGAACAGGAGGGCAAAGACCTCCTTGAATTTTATCTGTATGGCATTGAAGGCTTCACTGAAGAGCTCTTTGGTCTCGCCGTCAAGCTTCGCGATGGTGGCCTTGAGGTTGTTGATGGACTCGTTGATATCGCTTTGCTGCGCGCTCAGGAGGTCGTACCGTTCCTTCAGCTCGTTGTATTCCTGGAGCGCGTCCACGTTGATGGGGCCCATCTGGTCGATCTTCCGGCGAAGCTCCTCCACCTGCGCTTTTGCTTCTTCCACGTTTATTTCGAACTGTCCGAGCTCCTGGACGACGGTTTCGAGCTCGGCGTGATACGTGTTCCACTGGGTGTCCTTTAAATGCTCGAGCCTCATGCGGAGCTCGGTGCGTTTGACCTCATTGGCCGAAAGCCGTTTCTGCGCGGCCTCGCTGTCGCGGCGCGCTTCGCGGGCCTGTTCCTCGGCGGCATGGAGGGCCTGGGTTGTTTCCGCGTGGGCTTCCTGCTTCACAACAAGGACCCGGCGTTCCGCTTCGAGGACCTCGATATGCCGCTTGATCTCGGTCTCCGCTTCCGATATAGCGGATTCGAGCTCAATGAGTTTCGCGGCGATCCCGATGAGCTCGGCCTCGCGCTTCGCAAGCCGTTCATTCAGTTCCGTTTCCGTCCGGACGAGCGCTGCGATGTTTCCGGCGGCCGCGGCCTGTTTTTCCTGAAGCGACGCGAGTTCCATTTTGAGCTCGGTGATCGTGGAGCGCGCTGTATCAAGCCCTTCCTTCTTGCGGGAAAGCGCGACCTGGATCGCCTCGATGTTCGCCTGGGCGTTCGAATGGCCGGCCTCGAGGTTTCGGAGCGCCTCCGTGGACTGTTCAATGCCGCTGTTCAGCTCCAGCCGCAAGGTTGCGCGTTCCGCCGCCTCGGCCTCGAGGGTCCGGACGCGTTCCGTTGCGCGGCCGATGTCGTCCCTGATGGTCGCGCGGTCCTTTTCGCTGTTCACGAACTCGAGCTCCATGCGGTGGATCCGCTGGGAGAGCTCGGACTCGATCCTGGTATCAGATGAGATCGAGGCCTCGACGGATATCAGCTCGGCTTCGAGCGCGTTGATCTGCGCCCCGAGTTCCGCCAGCTCATGCTCAAGGTCCTTGATCTCGCGGCGTTTGGTGAGCATGCCGGCGCCGGTCGCCTCGACGGCGCCTCCGGTGACCGCGCCCCAGGGGTCCACGATCTCTCCAGAGAGGGTGACGACGGTCTTATCGAAGCCGTTCTTCCGCCACAAGTAGAGGGCGGTGTCCATCGTGTCAACGACGACCACGTCGCCAAGCAGATATTGGGCAACGCTGCTGTACGCGTCCTTGCAGCGCACGATGTCCAATGCCGAGCCGATGACGCCGGCATGGCCGTTCTTTACATAGGGTTCTGATTTTACCTCGCGGGTCGTTTTGGGCACAAAGGTGCTTCTGCCGCCGCTTTTCGCCTTGAGGTATTCGATGGCCTTGAGCGAATCGGCCTGGGAGTCCACGACGACGTACTGGAGCCGGTCGCCAAGCACGGCTTCGAGCGCGACCTCATACTTCGGCTCGGTCTCGAGCATGTCGGCCACGAGCCCATGGATGGTCCCGAGGTCTTCAACCGAGGACGCTTCCTTGCGAGCGGACATGACGGTCCGTACGCCCTTCTGGTAACCTTCAAGGCTCTGTTCAAGTTCGAGCAGGGAGCGGAGCCGGGCCCGCTGGCCGGCGAGCCTGTTCTTATTCTCATTCAGTCCCGCTTCGAGCGTTTTCTTCTTCGCGAGGGCCTGCTCCAGGCGGGAGGCCACGACCATGCGCTCTTCCTGGGCCGCGTTCTTTCCGGCTGTCAACTCCTCAAGCTCATGTTCCTTTCCCGCGAGACGAGACCTGAACTCAGCGAGCCTCTGCTCCAGGTCCTTCTTTTCAGAAAAGTCGCGAGCGTCTTGTTCGGCGATCCGCGAGCTCCGTGCTTCAAGGTTTACGATCCTGGATTTCTCCGTGGCCGAGGCCGTAATAGCATTCAGGATCCCGGCCCTGGTCTCCTCGAGCGAAAGTTCCTGTTCCGCGAGCGCCCGGGAGAGGGCTTCCAGGTCCGCGTTCCTGTCGCTCAGAATGGAGTTCTTTTCGTTTATCGAGAGGCCCAGCGTCGCGGACTCGTCTTCGTGCCGGACCTTTTGCCCGGCAACCCGCGCGGTCTCCTGCTTCAGGTACTCCATGTCCGCCTGGTCGCGGCTGCGCTGTTCGATAAGCGACGCGATCTGTGACCTGGACATCTCCACGCGATGCTCGTCGCGGCTGAGCGCGGTCTCGGTCTCGTGGATCTTGCGCTGGAGCGCGCCCAGTTCATGCTCCGCGGACAGGACATCGGCCCGGGTCTCTTCGATTGTGGATTCGATCCCGCCGAGAGAGGCGTGAAGCGCGGTTACTTCGTCTTCCAGTTTTTTGAATTCCTCGGAAGATGCGGTCCACTCCATTCCGAGGCCCGAGTACTCGACGGCGGCCAGACGGAAATCGAGGTCCTTCATCTCCGCGCGGAGCTTCTGATACCGCTCGGCTTTCCTGGCCTGCCGGTCGAGGGAGTTGACCTGGCGTTTGACCTCGAGGATGATGTCATTCACCCGGAGCAGGTTCTGGTTGGTCGCTTCGAGCTTTGAGAGCGCCTCCTGGCGGCGGGCCTTGTATTTCATCACCCCGGCCACCTCCTCGAACAGGAACCTGCGGTCCTGGGGTTTGGAGGAGAGTATCTGGTCCACTTTGTCCTGCTCGATGATGGCGTGTATTCTGGCGCCGACGCCGGCGTCCATCATGAGATCGCGGATGTCCTTGAGGCGGCAGGGAATCTTGTTGATGAGGTATTCGCTTTCGCCGGAGCGGTAGAGGCGGCGAGTGATCTCGAGCTCCTGATAGTGGCCGAACTCAGAGGAGGTAAAGGCCCCGCCGAGGTTCGTGAGTCTGAGGGTGACCTCGGCCATGCCGAGAGGTTTTCGGCTCTCGCTTCCGTTGAAGATCACATCTTCCATCTTGTCGCCGCGGAGATGTTTGGCGCTCTGTTCGCCGAGCACCCAGCGGATGGCGTCGGAGATGTTGCTCTTGCCGCAGCCATTCGGGCCTACCACGGCGGTGACACCCGGCTGGAAAGCAACTACGGTCTTGTCTGAGAAGGATTTAAAACCGATCATTTCAAGGGTTTTAAGCTGCATAGGTCTCCTCATGGAAATAGACGGGTGAAAGATTTATAAAACCATTTGTCAGCACGTTTATATCATATGAAATGTGGTTTGTAAAGGGAAAAATAACAAGGTAATGTATTGGATTTGAGCGCAGGCACAATATATAGTGGTTGTGGAAAACCTATATTTCGCGCTGTTTCAGTCGTTCAAGCCCGAGCTTCATGGGTAAAAAGAGCGCCAGAACATTAACGGCCAGGACCGCGACGATCGAAAGCGCAATGAAAGTCCATCCCGTGAACGTAATGCCGCGACCGAGGGTCTGGGCCGTGAATATCCTGTATACGGGCCAGGCTTCGAGCGTGATCACGATTCCGATGAACAGCATGGTCAACAGCATATATACAATGCCGCCGAAACCCGTGGGGATCTGCGCCACGTTCTCGTGCTTGAACCTGGGAAATACCGCGCCGAGGCCGATGCCGAGCGAAGTGATGCCGAACGTCATTAAAAAGACCGTAACGATGCCGAGCCACATCATGAAGGGGGTGACCTTGAGCAGTGTGTTCGAAAGCACGATCAATATCTCGGAGAGCGTTAGGAGCGGCAGGAGGCTGCTCCAGAACTTTGCCCAGAGGAAATGCCTGATCGACAGCGGCGCCGACCGGATGATCCAGAACGAAGCTCCCTCGAGACTCACGGCGGGGAACACGAACCGTATGGCGACCGAGGCGGTCACAAACCCCACCATGCCGAGGTTCAGGAAGGAGATCAGGTTCTGGAGAAAGAAGCTCGGCATGGCCGCGCGCTCCAGGGGCAAAAGCTTGAAGCTGTAAATATACACGACCATGAGCGCGAAGATGAGGAAGAGCTGGGACCATTGCGACGTGTCGCGGAAAAAAAGTTTCACGTCCTTTAATACAATGGCGCGCATTTTTCCACGGAACGGCAGGGACACGATGCGGAAGAATGCGTCCGCCGGCCGGGAGCGCGAGATCGGCGATTTTTTCCCCTCCTGCGAACGCGACCAGCTGACAGAGTAGATTTTTCCGCTGATCCATTCCCCGATTACCACGACCGCGCCGGCGGTGCTCCAGAGCATGAGCAGATAAAAAACCGCGTCACCTTTGGTCCCGCGGAGCAGGGGGGAGAGGGTTTCCGTGGCCCAGAAGCTCGGCAGCAGGGGCGAGACCGGCGCGCGCATGGCGGTCAGGTACTGGACGAGGGACGGAAACGTATCGGGATCAACGAGCTTCTCGGGCTTGAGCATCCGCAGCAGGATGTACAGGACCATGAAGAACACAAGGCCCAGGAGCACCAGGACGTCCTTGGCCCTGCGGGCCGGGAAGGCATTCACGAGCAGCATGGTCGCCGCGATGCCGAGCCCGGCGGGGATGATCAAGAAAGGGATGATGGTGAACAGCAGGCCGAGGTAGTAGAGGGCCGAGGCCCTGAACGCCATGCCGTACGCGATAAAGACCGGCAGGCCGTAGATGAGCGTGATCCATGATGAGTCGATGATCGTCTCGATGAACTTGGCGCGAAAGATGCTCTCCGTCCTTATCGGAGCGGAGTGCAGGATGTCGAGTTCCCCTGACAGATAGAAGGTGGACAGCGACGTGACGATGTTGCTGAACACGAGGATGGAAAAGAACGTCAGCAGGACCATCGACAGCAGCCGGAGCGCGAGCAGATCGCCGAGGCCTTCGATGGTCCGGAAGTAGGAGAGGACCTTGAACGATATGCCGTACATGAAGGCCCAGAAGCCCAGGCCGAGCAGGCCGAGGACAGCGGTTTTCAGCCCGTCACCGGGAGCGAGGCGGGTGAGCCGGTTCTTTATGGCATAATATCGAGGGGTGAGGAGCAGGAGCATAGTGATATTATACACAACGGTGGTGAGCGTACAAGTATTTTTCAACAAGCCAGCCGACCGAGAGGGGGTCTCGGCGTCTGCGTCCTCCAAAAATGGTATTCTCTTCCCTTGGAAAGCCATTTGAGATATAATCGCGTGAATTATTCAGCAGCCAAGGATAGCTTTAAAGGAAATCTAATGAACCAGCAAGCCCTATCCTCCTTCATCTGGTCTGTCGCGGATCTTCTCCGTGGCGACTATAAGCAATCCGACTATGGCAAGGTGATCCTTCCCTTTACCGTGCTGCGCCGTCTTGATTGCGTGCTGGAAGCCACTAAGAAAGCTGTGCTGACCGAGTTTGCCGACAAGAAGAAGGCCAAGGTCAACCCGGAGCCGTACCTCTTGCGCAAGGCCAAACAGAAATTCTACAACACATCACCGATGGACATGAAAAAGCTGATGGGGGACCAGGACCATATCAAGGAAAACCTGTTCTCTTACATCCAGGCTTTCGCGCCGTCGGTGCGGGACATCTTCGAGCGTTTCGATTTCTACACTCAGATCGAGCGGTTGGCCAAGGCCGGATTGCTGTATAAGGTGTCAGAGAAGTTTGCCAATTTCGACCTGCACCCCGAAGCCGTCAGCAACGAACAAATGGGATTGGTCTTTGAAGAGCTGATCCGGAAGTTCGCTGAGCTTTCCAATGAGACCGCAGGAGAACACTTCACGCCCCGCGAGGTCATCCGCCTGATGGTCAATCTGTTGTTCATCGAGGACGACGAGGTGCTGGCCAAGCCCGGTGTCGTACGTACCATGTACGACCCAACCGCCGGAACGGGCGGGATGCTTTCGGTAGGCGGGGAGCACCTGGCAGAGATGAATCCCAAGGCGAGGCTGACCATGTTCGGCCAGGAGTTGAACGACGAATCCTACGCAATCTGCAAAGCGGACATGCTCATCAAGGGGCAGGACGTGGCTAACATTGTCGCAGGCAACACACTCTCTGACGATGGTCACCCCTTCAAAACCTTCGACTACATGCTCTCCAACCCGCCCTTTGGCGTCGAATGGAAAAAGGTCGAGAAAGAGATCCGAAAGGAGCATGAGCAACAGGGCTTCAATGGCCGCTTCGGCCCCGGTCTGCCCCGCATCTCCGACGGTTCAATGTTGTTTCTGCTACACCTCATCAGCAAGATGCGACCAGCGAAGGACGGTGGCAGCCGCTTCGGCATTGTTCTGAACGGTTCGCCCCTCTTTACCGGCGGCGCGGGAAGCGGTGAGAGCGAGATCCGTCGCTATGTGCTGGAAAACGATCTGGTGGAAGCGATCATCGGCCTGCCCACGGATATGTTTTACAATACCGGCATCAGCACCTATATCTGGATACTCAGCAACCGAAAGCAGGAGCACCGCAAGGGGAAGTTACAACTGATCGACGCCTCCGGCTTCTGGCAGAAGATGAGGAAAAGCCTCGGGAGCAAACGTAAAGAGTTGTCCGAAGCGCATATCGACGAGATAACCATCCTTTTCGGAAAATTCAGGCAGTCAAAAAAAGATGGCAAACCCATCTCCCGCATCTTCAAAAATCAGGAGTTTGGCTACCGTACCATTACAGTCGAGCGCCCGTTGCGAGATAAGACAGGCAAGATCGTGCTGAGTACAAAGGGGAAGCTCAAAGGAAAACCCGAACCGGACAGCAGCCTGCGGGATACCGAGAACGTGCCGCTTACCGAGAATGTGGAGGTTTACTTCAAGCGAGAGGTACTGCCCCACGCGCCGGATGCCTGGATAGACCATGAAAAGACCAAGGTGGGTTATGAAATTCCGTTCAACCGGCATTTCTATGTCTTTGAACCGCCCCGCCCGCTGAATGTAATCGACGCCGAATTGAAGGAATGCACCGACCGGATACTGAAGATGATCGGAGGGCTGAGTGCATGAAAAAACCGGAAAAGGTTCAATCACCAGAGACAACTTTTGTCGAGGTGGTAGCCCTGATCCAATCCGCCCGGCAGAAGGCGTTTCAGACGGCAAACTCAACCTTGATTGAACGTAACTACTCAGGTAGGTGTCAAGGAAGCCTTTGTAGGGCAACCCTTTAGGGTTGCTTTCGTCCGAATGACGCGCCTTTCGATAAAACGCAAGGCTAAAGCCTTGCCCTACAGAGTCATACAAAAACTATTAACCGACCTGAGTAGTTACGATTGAACTCTACTGGCAGGTGGGCGCCCATATCAGCCGCAAGATCGAAAGCGCTGAATGGGGCGATGGCGTGGTGGACCAGCTTGCCGCCTACATTGCCCGTACCCAGCCGGGATTGCGCGGGTTTACGAGACCAAACCTGTTTCGTATGCGGCAATTTTATGAGACTTATCGCAATGATGAAAAAGTCTCATCACTGCTGAGACAATTATCCTGGACCAACAATCTGATTATTCTCAGCCAGAGCAAACGCGATGAAGAACGTGAGTTTTACCTGCGAATGGCAATACAGGAAAGGTGGAGCACACGAGAACTTGAACGCCAGTTCCGCGCGGCCCTGTTCGAGCGCACGGTGCTCCATCCTCCAAAAGTGTCAGCAGCGCTGACACAAATGCAGCCGGAGGCTTTAAGCGTCTTCAAAGATTCATATCTTGTGGAGTTTCTTGAGTTGCCGGAGGGGCATGACGAGTCTGATCTGCACAAGGGCTTGCTGCACAGGTTAAAGGAGTTTCTCATTGAGCTGGGAAGGGATTTCTGTTTTGTCGGTTCCGAATTTCCGGTCCAGGTCGGCAAACGCGATTTTGCCCTGGACCTGCTGTTTTTTCACCGTGGGTTGAACTGCCTGGTGGCGATTGAGCTGAAGGTTGGGCGGTTTGAGCCGGAATACATCGGCAAGCTGGGTTTTTATCTGGAGGCGCTTGATCGCGATGTGAAAAAGCCGCACGAAAACCCGGCCATTGGCGTGTTGCTTTGCGCCAGCAAGGATGCCGAGGTGGTGGAATATGCCCTGAGCCGATCACTGTCGCCTGCCATGATTGCCGAATACCAGACCCAGTTGCCGGACAAGAAGCTGCTGCAAGCCAAACTTCATGAGTTCTATCTACAGAATACCATCGCGGATGGTGATGCATGAGTTTTCCGCGTTACAAAAGCTACAAGGAGAGCGGGGTGGAGTGGCTCGGGGAGGTGCCGTATCATTGGGATGTGAAGCGGCTCAAGTTCCTCTGTGATATCCAGACGGGTGACAAGGATACTGTGGATGCAGTCGAGGGTGGTCTTTACCCCTTCTTTGTGCGTTCGCAAACTGTGGAGCGGATCAATTCGTTTACATTTGACTGCGAAGCCGTGCTTACCGCCGGGGATGGTGTGGGGGTTGGTAAGGTTTTTCATTATCATAATGGACCTTTCGATTTTCATCAACGAGTCTATATGTTGACTAATTTTCGGAACGTGTCGGGCTCGTTTCTTTTTCACTATTTGAAAGAAAATTTTTATAAAGTTGCGCTTGAAGGTGGCGCTAAATCAACGGTTGACTCCTTGAGAATGCCTTTGTTCCTCAACTTTATCGTTACAGTTCCTCCCATTGAAGAACAGAATACCATCGTCCAATTTGTGGTCAAACAGTCTGCCAAGATCGACACCCTGATTGCCGAGCAGCAGCGGTTGATTGCGCTTCTGGCGGAAAAGCGTCAGGCGACCATCTCCCACGCCGTGACCAAGGGGCTGAACCCGGATGCGCCGATGAAGGATTCGGGGATTGAGTGGCTGGGGGAGGTGCCGGAGAGGTGGGAGGTAAAGCGGCTGCGTTTTGTTGCTGAACTGAATCCATCTAAGTCCGAGGTCCGCGAGCTGGACAAGGAAACAATGGTTTCGTTCCTGCCAATGGAGACTATTAGTGAAGATGGTTTTTTGAATTTGGATCGAGAAAAGGCTATCCGCGAAGTCGAAACGGGCTACACCTATTTTCGTGACGGTGATGTTGTCGTCGCCAAAATTACCCCATGTTTTGAAAATGGCAAAGGCGCATTGATGCGAGGGTTGCTGAATGGTATTGGCTTCGGAACAACAGAGCTAATAGTAGCTCGTCCGAGAAAGGAAGAAACCAGCGGGAAATATCTGTACTGGTTATTTATATGGTTCCTCAGCAGAATCTGTGGTTGATTTTTGGTTCGGGTAGTTTACCAAGCGTATGATATAAGGCCGTTTGCAGTGTTTCTACGTTCCTAAAACCATACGCTTTTCTCATTGTCAATTTTGCTT
>Ga0315281_10000807_pt1 | contig 45254 bp, 51 predicted proteins | sample YL17G07_0_MG_FD_204540 | JGI IMG/M metagenome (GOLD analysis project Ga0315281, IMG submission 204540) | Sediment microbial communities from Yellowstone Lake, YNP, Wyoming, USA - YL17G07_0 | ecosystem: Environmental > Aquatic > Freshwater > Lake > Sediment | place: USA: Wyoming | collected...
GTAAATGGACCAGCTGGTGCCGCCCAAGTCATTATCCAAACGATGTCTAGAGGCCAGTCTTCCAAATCCAAGTTCCCAGCGTTCATGTCCGTCCATTCATCATAAGTATTCGCGTAAACTTTTATTATGATTCCAGCAACGTGCGGGCCGTAGAGTTCATAATTGCCGTCTTCGCCTGAAGGGTTTGGTGCTATGACGAAGGCTTTCACTTCTGGAACGATCATGAAGGCAAGAATAGCAAGCATTACAATGGTAACTAGTAGAACGTTTTTCATTCTTTTCTCCTGCTTTCTCCTTTTAGCAGTTCATAATAGGAGAGTCAATGGTTAAAAGGTTTATGAAACAATGTTATATTCCAAGCTGCTGTTCACAAAGGCTAGCAACAGAAACTGGTGACATCGTAAGAATGTATTGAATGCAAACTTCAGCGAAGACTGCTGGGAACACTGGACCACTCATCGAAAAGATTGACGGAACGGCTTGGTAATTCATTTGTTCCGAAGGTGACTTCGTACAATCACTCACAGAACAAATCTGAGAGAGAAGTGGATAAAAACTGAATGAAACTCCTCTAATCAAAGAGGGGACTAATGGGTCGATGAAATCATGCGCTAAGAACAGGGTGAGGGCAGCAATGTGAGGGTAGCCACGATGACGCTTTCCCCAATAAAGAATACTGGAAACTCGGACAAGCAGCTAGAAGTTGAGGAGGTCCTATGTTCTAGGACTACGATGAAGATTCTCAAGGCTCTGAAAGAGCGTGAACGCCTCAACACAAGCGACATCACAAGAAAGCTTCGTTCCAACTTTGAAGCCATAGCTTCTCGTCTGAAATTGCTGGAAGAGCAGGAAATCCTGGCGCATTCTAACTTTGGAGTGAGAAGCCACATCTACAGGTTCGCAGAATCATCAAGAGCCAAAGCGGTCCAGAAGCTTCTGGAAGCATGGAAATAAGAAACACCGCGCGCTATGGACTGGTAGAATCAAGCCTCGCTAGACCCATGTAGCTTTTCAGATTGATCTATTCAGCGCGTGCTTTTCTGTTGCGCGTTGAAATAATGTTTATTTCGATATATGGAGCCCTTCGCAGTCGTTTATATATCGTTCTTTTTGGCTAGTCTTCTAGGGATGTCAAGTGACTAGTCTCAGGAGGAGGTTGGATAATGTTTTTGCTGAGCTGGTTATCATACGTGAGGCTCTTCAAAACGGCGGTAGCAGTCCTCCTTGTTGTATAAAGTTTCATCAGAAGGGAAGAATAAGCTGCGATTTGATTGGTCCATTCCCAAAAGAAATGTTTCTAAGAGAATGTAAACGGTGTCGTTCACAGATAGCTGAATTTATGAATACTACCATATCAAAAAAGATGTAATATGCAACCATCTTCTTTCCAGACAAACCTATTTGCCAAATAAGCCTGCAGTATTGCTCTGAATCAAAAAAGAGGAAGGTTACGAAAGTCTTTGTTTGTTGAACTTGCTATTTCCAGTTGACGTATTCTTTAATCGGAGTTGTTGGGACTAGGTATGTTTCGACAACGCCTAGTATCGGCTGTATCTTAGTGTGTATGAAATCGATGACGGTGTCATGGCTTTCGGCTTCGAACCATATTGACAGATCCCAGTTTCCAAAACAGTTCATCGTGTAGTATAGCCTAATGCCTTGGGATGGTTGCTCCGGAAAGGTTCTGAGTTTTTGCACGACATCATTGGTTCTTGCTGGTTCCGTTTTCAGCAATACAAAATACCTGTTCATTCTTTTTCTCTTCCTTTATGTGAGTCAGAACGTGTACCGTGGATAGCACTATTATCATTTATGAATCCCAAGTAATTATTACAAATCAATCGCGCGCGCTTGGTGGAAAAGTCTTCGGCATTTAGATCGGCTTGTCTTGTTTATGATTGGTTGCCCTGCCAGAATTGGCTTCCTACCCCGAGTACATATCAAAGAAATGTGCAAACTCTGCAAGCGTTTCCTACTCACTTCAGTCAAGACATACGCGTGTGTTGTCATTCATCAATCAACCTCCGAAAACATGAAAGGATAGAAAAAAAGGGAATTGTGCGTGAGAAGTCACCTAAACTGAAATGTTTGCGCGGAATATTACGGGGTTGGAAATAGAGTATATTACTGTATTTTGACCTATTTCTATTGGGGAGTGAATGAACATGCATGAAATCAAGGAGCTGAGCCGCATAATCTGCAACGACTGCGAGGAAAAGGAATATGAGAAATGCAGAGGTTGCAGGATCTATCAGCTTGTCAACAGAATAGCGGATAAATAGTGTTCAGCTGAGCTACATAGCGTCTATTTGGTTTGCCATGCCATCCAATATTCTTGTGAATGGATGCCCTGGCTTTTCCTCAACGAAGATTATGTTTCCTTGGGCTCTCAAGACATCGCAGAAGCACGGAATCGCGCCTAGAAGTGGAGCATGGTAAGTGTCCTTCACTTTGGTTTGCATTGGTTCTTTTCCAGTCGAGGTTGACCCGTCTAGGACCTTGTTGAGGATTATCTCGGTTTTCTTTTCAAATAGATCGTAGAGCTCTCGCAGCATGCGCCTCGTTCCGTCGACATCAGATTTGTCATGAGTTGTGGCCACGATTACTAGATCAGCGCTCACTATGGCATTTATGGACGAATACTGCAATCCTGGACTCGTGTCCATGACAACGTAATCAAAAGACTTTTCGCTTAGAAGCGAATTTCTGAGAGCCAGCAACCTTCCCAGGGCCCTCATTTCCCATTTTCTGTCTTTTGCAGTCATGTCTCTGATCGCTTCGGTCGCGGGATTGGCCAATCCGACGAAAAGCTTTCCTCCATTGTGGATTCTGTCGGTCAAATCTACCAGTACCTTGTCAATCTCGCAGGCCCCGTTCAGGTAATCATTCACCCAATAGTCTCTCTTCGTCACGTTCAGAAGGGTAGCAAGGCTCGGAGCTCGAAAATCAAGATCAAATAGGCAGACTTTCTTTCCATGTTTCACGAAAGTCGCGGCCAAGTTGATTGAAAGAAGAGTTTTTCCAGTTCCGCCCTTGTACGAATGCACAGTTATTATTTTGCCCAAAACAATCACCCTTTGCTGTCCCTTTCGACGTAGAAATATGCCTTCCTTCCGTCCCTTTCTTTCTTCAAGTGACCCATGATGACGAGTTGATTGAGATACGCGCTTTCGACGGCTCTGGCTCTATGCGTCTGCTGGGAGATCTCGTCAGCCGTTGCGCGACCAAGCCTGCAGAGACTCATTGCTGTTTTCCTGAGGTGATCAGGCATAGAAAGCAGCGTCAACACATCTAGAGGTGCGTCGGTGGGTGGCAGGTTGACATCTTTATGGTCGTGCTTCTGAAGTTCGATCATGACCTCAATCTTTTCGTTTAGTCTCTCCAAGTTTTCTCTGATTTTCTCAAGTACTTGGATAGGTCTTTTCCCTAGCGCTTCCTGCCCCGTCACGTTATTTTCCTCATTGTGTTTTACGAGTGTACAAGTAACTAGATAACATAGCATATATTAAGGCTTACGACACGCCAGTAAGAAGGTCGTGTACTGATTCAAAAGATAAATGGCAAGTTAGTGGACAAGCCAGTCATCGTGCTCTCATGCTCATCAAGCGCGTCTTATGTCCATCCTGGGTTTAGGAGTCTCATCCTTGAGATAAAATGCCACGGCTTGGATGATGATTTAGGAGTCTGGTTGAAAAGATGGTGGAAGGAAACGTTTGCTCGAGTGCACCTATTAGAATGGCATCGGAGTCCTGTTTCTGGCCTCTTCTACGATCGGAAGGACTTGCTTGAGTTCTCTGAAGTACTTGAGTACTGTTATGCCTCTTTGGGTTACAGCGTATACGATTCTTCGTTTTCCAACAGTTCTTTCTTCGACGAGGTTTTGTTTTATCAAGAAGCCTAAATACTCTTTCAGCACGCTACAGTTAACATTCGCCTTGTACATAATGTGAGTCAGCTTCAAAGGGCCACGATGGGCCAACACTTTGAGTATGTCTATATACATTTCGAGTTTAGATCGCCTCATCATTGAACCTCTTTCGCGTTACATTCACCCTTTATATATAAAGCTTTTATGGATTCAAGCTACGTCTTTTTCGTGTTAGCTTGCGTTAGTAGCTTCCCTTCTTCTGCACTCGCATTAGCACGTTTATTCTACTTTGGAAGGCAGTGACTAGGTCGTCTAGTAATATTCGTTGCAATTCTGTCGAGAGTCCGTTGAGGTTTTCTTGGAAAACGTTGGCCATTTTGCCTTCCAACTCTTTTCTCTGCTTAAATGTATTATTGTTTTTCAATTGTCGTCCTCCAACATTCTTGCGCCAGAAATAGGCCACTGGTACTTAACTATCTTATGAACAGCTAATCTGAATCCAGAATTCACATCATTGAATCAGCGGAATTCTGCAGTTCTGAAGCAGATTGTTGTCCGTGATCTACAGACCCTTCTCTTTGGAGTGCATGGCTAAGGATTCAAGATTCATAATTGATTTATCTTTGAAGGATAGATTTTTCTGAAATGGCGTGTCAGTATGCGAAGATCGAAGCTTGAACTGTACCAAGAAATTCTTGAGGGTCTGAGGGAAGGACCATTAACTGTCGACCGTCTATCATATGAAACCAGCATAGACTGCAATGGTCTAAAGCAGAGGCTCAATTTTCTAATACGGAATGGCCTAGTCCAAGAGAAGGTAATCAAGAAGGTCACGGCTGTCGCTATCTCTGACCGCGGGCTAGCGGTCTTGAAAGCTTTGGACGTCCAAAAGCATCTGGAGAGAGTCAAGAAGGCGATGATGACCGTTGACGGGACTGTCCAGCCTGAAATGACTGTTCCCAGGCGACGGCGCAACGATGAACGAGGAATTTGAGCGATAGTTCTCATTTTGAGAATCCTTATGACGCAGGTTTCTGCTTCACGCGACTGTCCAGTCCATCATCATAATCTTTGCAGCTTATTGCACAACAAATCGCTGTGCCTTTGCTGACCAGCGTCATTTGATTTGATGTGAGAAGATTTTTATTTCCGGCTCGGCTAATGGCTTTCGCCGGATGACGAGAAGGCATTAGGTTGACATTCTGGATGAAATCTCAGAGTTACTCGGACGGCAACTGATGAGTAACTTTGTAGCGCGCTGGCTTGTCCCTAAAATGGTTAAAAATGGTTTTCATTCTTCTCTTGTCTTTTCGCGTTTGATTTGGGCTTGTTTTGTGGGCGAATCTTGGCCATGTTGGAAGATGCCAAATCACGAGTTCCAACAGATCCGAGTGGAAGTAGATTTTTCCGTAGACTGTTGAGGCTGCATCTAGCATGTTTGGAGTGCCGAGGCACGCAAAAGGGCCGAAACCAGATGCACACCTCAAAACTGTCCCCAGACCCGAAAATAAGAATTATGACCATTTTACACGAATTTCGGGACAGCCCAGCGCGCGCTTTTGGCTCATTTCCACTTCGAGACAATGATGAGGTGCTAAAAATTACTTCTGAAGCCTTCAAATTACTGAATGAAGAAAACCTTGCAGGAGCCATTCCTGAACTGCTGTCCATGAAAGGTGTGGGGATCTCCATTGCATCAAAAATAATTGGGCTGCTTAACCAAAATTGGCTTGCCATATATGATAGTCCAGTTGGTACAGCTCTCAGAACTTTAAAACATGAGCGCATTCGAATAATCAGGTGCCCGCCAGGGAGAACACGACCAGGGGATTTTTGCACATACAAGCAATGGGCAGAAAACTACCCGAAACTCATATGGGTATTAGAATTTGTTAGAGACACCCTCGAGTAGACTAAAGAGAAATGAGGCGGGTAATAAAGCACTTCAGAGAAGGCTTTCCATAATTCACTTCTTGTGCCTCAAACGCATCTTCGAACTGCAGGCTCTCCAATCTACTACCAAGTTAGCACACCTAATACGATGAACGTTATTCCCGCGAAAAAAAATACGACCATTTGGGAATATGCACCGAGCCGAAAGAACCGCCTATCTACAGATGCTCGTTTTGCCATTTTGTAAAGGGCCCAACCAGCAACGACGAAACCTGTGCCAAGCAATATGGCTGTAATACTACCAGTGTTCATCACATGACCAACACGCGCAGATCGCAAATAAGCTTTTAGACCGTATTATGAAGAACTGAGAGTTTTCAAGGAAACGATGCTATGTCGTAAGCGTACTAAGTGCACCTTTGTTCAAACATAGATTAATTCGATCGATCCACGCCCTCCGATTTAGGCATGCCTTTGCCAATCGAACTAGATGATTCATGTCCCTGCCTCATTTGGCGAACTGCGACATATACAACGAAGGCAGAATTGACGGCAAAGACATAACAACAGTAGCCATGCGCTTCGGACAACACAATCCATGAACCCCGTTTCTCTTTCCATCGTATGGCACGCGCGGGCGAGTTAAATAATTGTTTTGGATCGGTAGCAGGCTGAATTTCTCTGCTCTCGTTTTCAGGTCCCAAAGGGCTTCAGCCTTCGTTTCCTCTCAGAAGCTGAGAGAGGCGGACAGGCCTATTAAGAAAGTATGGCCGCACCCCATTGAAACGGCATGGCTCACGCTACTCCTCAACGTCCATCCTTGGCTGATCAGGCGAAGTAGGTGATGCTGTACCGGAGCTCCGGTCTACCCAGGAGGACAGCGGCCATGACGACGGCGTAGACCACGCAGAAAACGAGGCACACGTGGATGCTGGCATTCCGAAGACCCTGCCACGTGAGCCTACTATAAGCCAGTCTTGTCTTCACTCTGCCGTTCAGGCTTTCAGCCTTCGCCCTCAACCCCTTGTAGATCACTCGAAGATGCTCAGGACCCTCCACGTCAATCCGATCCTTTACACTGAGCACTCCAAGCGGATTCTTTCGGCCCTTCAACCGCCTCCAAGCGATGATGTCGCCGATTTTCCTCGCCTCCAAAGTGTCAAAGACCTGCCTAGACTCAAACTGGCTATCACCGACCGCGAGCTCCACCTCCATATCCTCGCCCAGCAGCCTGTCCAGCAAAGGCTCTACCAGCCTTTTCTCGTTCACGTTCGCCGACGCCTCCACGTGACCCAGCGGGAGGCCCTCAACGTCCACGAGAAAAAGCGACTGGTAGCCCAAGATGAAACCCTTCTTTCCTCTTCCGACCCGCGCGTCTCTGTCTCCTAAGCCCGGTTTGTGTCATGCGGATCCCTGCTGCTCCAAGCCGGAAGGTCCGTGCCGTCCATGCACGCCGCCTGGACCAAACCGACGGCGCTGAGGGGCTGACTCTCCCTCAACCTGAGAGCTTCACGGCGAAGCCACGCCTCAATCGAGCGAAAGCCTTCGACGCCTATCCTCTTCTTCATCTGGGAGAAGTGGGCTTCAGTTGGGATTCTGCGGCCGTAGCCGCAGGCCCTCCGCAGGAAGGAACATCGTCTGAGCCGCTTCACCAAGTCCTTCATATAGGGTATCTGCTCCAGCTGGCGCAGCATGAGCGCTCGGAGGTCACACTCAGGCTTGTACGTTACAGGCTTGCCGGGACCTTCACAGTGGAGACCCTTCCATAGGATGGAGTGGAGAGGACTTAAATCCAAGTTCTTGAACAAGAGCATGGGAGAACCTGATTTCTTCATCTCCATCAAGCTGCTGAGATCAGGATCTCCCAATTATAAATCATGAATTATTTAATCCGCCCGCGCGCGCTAAAGTCCGAATTTTGCAACAAGCTAGCGCGCTAAAGTTGCAGTTGGCCACAGCGCTGCTTTCGGTTATTTTCTTATAGTAAACAGCATAATTATACTTGGGGAGGTCTATGTCGAAGTCTCCGCGTGAGTTTGATTTGGCCACACTTGAATCTGAATTGAAGGGCAAAACGCTGCTTGTCTATTGGTATCTTCTTCGAGAGCCCACGCATACGGTGGGCATCCGCGAAGTACAGCGTGCTCTCAGCTTTTCCAGTCCTAGCATCGCAGTTCATCACCTTGGGAAGCTGGAAGACCTGGGGCTTGTTAGCAAGAAGGAAACGGGCGAATATGTGCTGGAAGAGGAAGTGAAGGTCGGAATCCTGAGGCTCTTCGCACATATGGGACGTTTCATCGTTCCCAGGTACCTTTTCTATTCCCTTCTTTTTACCACGATGTTGGCAACGTATTTTGCCGTTTGTGTCGTTGCACAGGTTCCTCCCAGTTACTACGCTTTGGTTTTCGGGTCGATCGGCACAATCGTCTTCTGGTTCGAGACAGTGAGACTGTGGAGGGCGAAGCCTTTTTGATTGTTCTAAAATGTAGATTTGGTTGTCTAGTAGGCGCGCGCTTCAGGGCGCGCAAACCTGACTTTTGCTCAGGGTGTGCTATTTTCCATGGACGATTTTCAGCATTCATCATGATTTCATTGAAATATGAACTTCGATATGTGAAGTCGCGTGCTAGCCCTTGCCGAAGTGGATTGCCACTGTGACAATGTCTTTTCCATCTATTCTGAAGTCTCCGTTCACGTCGGCTAAAGCGTTCCATCCTAGGTCTCCGGGAGCTGATCCAAAGGCCAACGCGACTATGGCGATGTCTTTACCGTCTACTTTGCCATCCATGTTCACGTCTCCAACGGGATTCTTCCACGGGCTCATGAGCGGATAACGATCACTACTAACAGCATCAATAACGTACGGAGCATCCCCGATTCCGTCACTGCCAGTCACATTCTGGTAAGGACCACTGAACGAGTCATTGCCGCGGTAGTCGCTCCAATAGTTCCCACCTGAAGGATAGCCATTATCCCAGAAATTCGCAGGCGGCTGGGGGCTATCCAGTTCGTCGTTGGCTTGCTGCTTATTATTCACGAAGTTGTTGTGATAGATGACGTTGTTCTGTGTATAGCCCAAACAGCTCACACCATAATCATTGTTCACCAGCGTGTTACCAGTCACAGTATTATCGTCAGAAAAGATGCCGAAAGTGATTGCTCCAGTGTGCTCAGATCCCCCTAATGAATCGGTCTGATTTGTTATGAAATTGTTCGAAACTGTGTTGTTGGAAGAAGTATCAAGAAAAATGCCTGTCCATTCTGACCCTGAAAGAGTGTTATTCTTTAGCAAACAGTTGTTTGAGGACCTTAGATACATGCAGGACCCATCCTGACTCGATATCACGTTCCCAACCACTTCATCGTTGTGTGAACCCTTGAGGACGAGGGCATCCGTTCCGTATTCCTCCAAAACATTGTTTTTGATCACGCAGTTGTCAGCTGTCACTCCATTTCTTCCATCAACCGCTATGAGCATTACATCATCACTAACTGACTCTGGGCCAATCAGATGAAATCCGCTTATAGTGACGTTGCTTGCAATTACATGCAACGCCATGAGTTCGGGATAGCTTTTCGCCCTCTGTAACCTGAGAGTTGTGTTTTGGTTGTTTTCTCCCTTGAGAGTGAGCGGCTTGTCGATTTGGATGCTGCAGTTGTATGTTCCTGCCCTGACGAAAATCGTGTCTCCCGCGGAGGCATTGTCGATGGCGGCTTGTATCGTTGGATAGTCGTCTGGGACAATTATGGTTGCGGGTGATGATCTTGCAGGCCGCACGTTAAACGCCAGAAACAGAGTGCTGATCATAAGCAGGGTCGACATCAGTCCAGCAAACGTCACTTCAGAAACTGGTCCCCTCATGTACACTTCTCCTTCAACCTAGACTAAATCTTCTCAGGTAATTATGTTTTTGCGTATCTTAGACCACGCGCCCTTTGCACTATGCTGGCGCGTCTTCTGAGAATCGATGAGAACCTTAGTAATCTTCAGTCCGGTTTTGGATCATAGGACGTCTTCAATGTGTTTTTGCGGTGAAGACGTCATCGTGGTTACCCTCACTATGCTGCCCTCACCCTGTTCTTAGCGCATGATTTCATCGGCCCATTAGTCGCGCGCGCTACCGATTTCTGGAAAGGCTAGATGATGGCAGTTCTCGGGTTCAAGATTGCGATAGACATTGAATTTGGAACCTCGAAAGACCGCGAGGGTAACGATCGAAGGTTTTAAATTCTGAAGGTCTTCAACAGTATTACCGATCGGGGGAGAAGTGTTGCAAACTGAAACGAAATTCATGATTTTAGTATTGTCTTCATTCCTCTGCGGAACTGTTCTGCTGGTAGGTTCTGTGGGGGTCGATTTTCGTGTGCAGGGTCTTCAATCTGGACAAGCAAATGATGATTGGCCAATGTTCCACCATGACCCTTCAAGGACAGGGGTATCTTCAAGCAACATAACCCTTCCCTTAGAACTTGCTTGGACCTACAACAGCTCATTAGGCGGGACACTTGGTGATTTAATAGTTGCAAATGGGACTGTCTATGTTAGCTACGCAAATGGGTACATCTTTGCAATAGATGGAACTTCGGGTTCGTTCTTATGGAACTACAAGGTAAGTGGCAACCCGTTAGAAATGCCTGCGTACTGTGACGGCACAGTAGTCGTATCAGACTCGGCGGGAAAGATTGTCGGGCTTGATGGGCAAACAGGCGCGAAGAAATTCAACCTGACTCTAGGGCAGAGCCCGCAACCCATGGCTGGTCCATGCATCTCAGGCAATGCGGTTTATTTCGCCACTAAAACTTACGCTGACAACCCGCTTCTCTACTCTATCGATGCAAGCACTGGAAACACAAATTGGGTCACTTCCCTGATCGTTCCAAGCACGTACTTTGTAACCGATGAAGCATATTACCCAGCCTTGATAGGCGATACGCTATACCTTTCTGCAAGATCAAATGGCTATTGGGGTGGTGAGGGCTCTATCCTCTGTGCTATCTATGCCGAAACTGGTACGTACCGATGGAACAGCACACTCAACTCGAATTATGACGCGATTCACACTGTGCCGACCGGTGACTCTTCTCAGATTTATGTTTCGACCCACACGAAAAAGGTCTATGCTTTGGATAGTACGGACGGCACTATAAAATGGACGTTTAGTGCCGGTTCCGACGATGTCTTCGATTGCTCACCAGCACTTTACAATGGGATAGTATATGTTGGCTCTGACAACGGAATGTTTTACGCGTTGTATGCGAACAACGGCACACAAAAATGGTCATTTGCGAGAGGCACAAGCGCCATTAAATCTTCACCTACAATCTCTAACGGAGTAGTCTATTTCGAGTCAGAAAACAAGAACCTTTACGGTCTGAATGCAACAACAGGAGGACTCCTGTGGACATACCAATTTTCAAGCGCTGGAGACTACTCGCCGGCAATCAGCAACAATGATTACCTTTACACAGGTTGTTCAGACGGGTTGGTTTATGCGTTTACTCATTACGCTGTCAAGTATCAGCTATCAGTAACAATATCCACGTCTCATCGCGGTGTCCTTTCTGGTTCGACAACCCCGCTAGTCATAAATGTATACAACGGAACACTACCCATAAGTGGAGCAACAGTGACACTTGACGCTGGAGGACAGGGTAGTTTCAGTAAAATCAGCGATATGGGAAATGGAACGTACACTACTAATTTCCACGCGCCTACAGTCACCGCAGCAACGCCCCTGATCATTTCAGCCGCAACAACTCATGCAGGTCCTTATTTGGATTCCACTACCAACATGCAAATTACAATATATCCACTCAACACAACAGTGCCAGGACCGCCAACTGGCTTAGTTGCATCTAATCTTTCGTCTCCAATAATACTATCATGGAATCCACCAGCAAACAGTGGCGGCGCTCCCATAACTAATTACACAATCTACCGCGGTAACTTCTCTGGTACTGAAACCTTCTGGGTGGAAATTGGAAACGCCACCACGTACAACGATACGAACGTAGTCAACGCCACATGGTACTACTATCGTGTCAGTGCCGTGGATGACATGGGTGAGGGACAAAAGTCGAATGAAGTTGGTCCCGTGTTCATTCCAGAGTTTCTGTCGTTAACGACCTTGTTGGTAGTGATGGGTTTGACGATGGTCTTCGTTGGCACAACCAGAAAGCTGAGCAAAAAAGAAACTAATCAGCAACGCTAGCTGTGCGGCAAATAAGAATATAACACATTAAGAAACCATAGCGCGCGCATTGGAGATGAGTCTCGGGTTAAAGTGAAATGCTTCAGAAGCTCTTGAGATTCTGTTCTAATAGTAGAACATGGTAAGGTTTTTACGTTCATTATTACTTATAACATACCGAGCACCACTAGAAAGCAGAAAAGAATGAGCGAAAAAGCCTCATGGTAATCTTAAACACATTTCAACATTCAAACCTTGTATGTAAGCGTACCAAATGTAGACTTAAGAGTTACAGACAAGACTATTTCATGCGGGGGCGGCTGGCGTGAGAAAAATCTGGATCTATTCGATCCTTGCCGTGTTCGTGGGGCTCCTATTAGTGTTGGTTCCGCTGATAACGCTCGTAAGCGTGGGGACTGAAAATCAGCGAACTGGGTCACTCTCCGAAAGCCTCAGGGAGCTGGATAGTTCAAGTTCAGGGAGGTCAAAGTCCGACATATCCACCCTTAAGAGTCTTGCTCTGAGCTTCACAATCGCAGTAGTCGGGTTCATGCTCCTTTGGAGAAGAAGGCCTCGATCCGAACGGCGCTGGGTGTTCGGGCAGTGGCCGTACTAATTTTGGTACCGTGGTGTTCTAAGGCATAGCATTAACCCCGTCTTCTTCATGTACTCTTCTGTCAACCGCGCGCCGGAAAGTCGTTCGGGTTGGCGCCAGGTGAAAAGGAATGGTCCAGAAACAGTTGCAACCATGTGTGCGAGAGGAAGAGCTGGAAAGTAGCGGAAAAGCTTCGGAAGTTCATCCGCGTGTGCAAGACCGAAACACGATTGTGATTGTTCAAACGTGCTCTCGCTGTGGCCGAACCTTCATTGTTAAACGTAAGCGGCAGCGTTGTCCCCGGTGTCAAGGGGTTCTGATAAGTAAAGCCATGGTCCTCAAGGCCTGATATGAGCCAATTCGCGATCTTTCGGGCCTACCCTTCATCCATTGTTGCTTTGCGGGCGAACGTTATGTAGCCCGTGTGCGCCGTCATCAACGTCTGCGGCCGCGTCTTCCCTCTTTCAACCTGCATCCCACGCATCAAGCATTCGATGGTTTCAGCATCCACGAATCCATGGTCGTTCAGGGCTTCCGTCGTGTTGATGATCTGGTCGACTGTTGGGCTGAAGGACACTATCATTCCTGAAGGTTTAAGCGCCACGTAGGCGTGGGGAACGACGGTCCATGGGGTCGCCAAGTCCAGAATGACTGCGTCAACGCCCATTTCATCTATTCCCATCGTAATGTCCTTATTCTTCAACTCAACAACGCCTTCGAGTCCTGCACGTTTCAGGTTCTTCTTGGCGATTTCCGAGAATTCTTCCCGGATCTCATAGCTATACACCCTGCCCCTTGGCCTGACGTAGAAGGCTAGGGACATCGTCAATGCGCCGGTTCCGGTTCCAGCCTCCACCACGCGGCTTCCTGGGCCGATTCCGCTGAACATGGTCATGAGCGCGATGTCCTTTGGATATGTTATCTGAGTCTGACGTGCCGATTTCATGACGTAATCGCGCAGGAGCGGCTTCAGTGCTAGGAACTTGAAACCCAGGCTGCTGACAATCGGCGAGCCATACTCTTTCCCTATCAGGTCATCAAATTTCACGTAGCCCCTGTGGGTGTGGAAGCTCTTGCCTGCTTCAACTTTTACCATGTAGGTTTTTCGCTGTTTGACGTAAAGCAGGACGTAGCTACCTTCGGCTATTTTCTGTCGACTCAAAGCTCTTCACTACGGACTGTACTTGAAAGGATGCTTTGCCCTGTCCTTGTTCTCCACGAGCTCTTCCGCGCCGGGTCTTCCCTCTATGGTCTTGCGGATCGCATGGCGCATGGCCTTATAGTTGTTTATGTAAACCCGTTGCCTATCCACCGCAGAGGGATGAACGAAGACGTTCGCAATCATGATCAAATCGTCAACAGATACCTTCGGAATCGTGCCGTCGGCGACACTGTCTATGACGGCCTTTGCCACGGCGGTCTGAGCTGGGCCGTAGACCATGCTTGCCTGGCGCATATTCGTGATGGTGACAGTCGGCACGATCATGGTCGCGGGCTTAACGGCCAAGTTCGGCTCCAAGATTGCAAACAGCGGCTCGTGGCCAGCTGCTGGGGTGGCCTTCGCTTTGGCGAATGCTTCAGCTAGAGGCCCATCTTTCTCTCCAATCATTAGGTCTATGTGTGCCACTTCTGCGCCCTGACCAGCCAAGGCTTCGCCTACTTTGAGTTTGAAGTCTTTGATGGTCTCGGGGGTCACGTCGATCGCCTTGAAGCGTTCTTCGATTCTCTTTTCTTCTATCTCGAACGTTATGGTCTTTGCTTCTATCTTTCCGACCTTTTCCAGGTCTAGACGCAGTTCTTCCCTCGATTCGTAGGTCAATTCGCCGCCGATGCTAAGTGGCATTCGAACCGGTCCAACTTTGATCTTCATCATGTTCAGGGCTGCCTTCGTTCCCACGGGTCCGCTTCCGGCGATTATGCGGGCTATTTTCTGCACTTTATATTGCAGTTCGCGGGCTGTCTGCAGGTTACCATTCCTGACGTTATTGTAGATTTGGACCCAAATGTCCGGAATCACGTTTGCGCTTGCAAGAATGGCTCCTGAACAGCCTGCAGCCAATGCTGCAACGACGACTTCGTCGTGTCCGCACATGACGTTGATTTTGTCCCTGACTTTCTCCAGCACGGCCAGAATGAACGCCAGTTGTCCACTGCTATCTTTCACTCCGACGATGTTCGGAATTTGCGCCAGGTCCTCAACCATCTGCCATGGCAGCGGGAGACCCGTGCATTGTGGAATGTTGTAGAGGATTATGGGCAGATCAACCTGGCTGGCGATCGTGTCATAGTGCTCGTAGATGCCCCGATCGGCAGGTTTAAGGTAGAAGGGTGTGACAATCAGCGCCGCCGTGGCCCCGACGTCCTTTGCGTAACGTGTCATCTCAACCGCTTCGGCGGTTCCGCTTGCGCCCGTGCCTGCGACCACAGGTACCTTGCCGTTGACTTCGTCGATTACGATCTTGATGACACGTTTTTTTTCGTCGGTCGTGAGGTTCACGAATTCGCCCGTGGTTCCGCATGGAACAACTCCGTGAACGCCCAGGTCGAGGCATCGTTTAACAAGCGTCCGTAGCCTTTCTTCATCGACATTCTTGCCGTCGTCCGTGAAAGGCGTCACCAGAGCGGGCATGATTCCCTCAGGCTTATACATGATGTGCGGTCACCTTAGCATTTAGGCATACGAGATCATGTCATTTAAGCTTTGAAGCTGGGAGCCATTCATTGGAACATCCAAAGAGTGATGGAAGAAAAATAGTCTAGAGCCCAATGTGATCAGTCTCAAATTGATTTTTTCTTCTGCGGTGAGATGGGCAGAGATCCAAAAAAGCGTCGAATGTGCTTGGCTTAGCATCGTGTGAAAATCCTTAAATTCCATGTTAATGAACTGACTGTCATTGCGGGTGGTGAAGTTTTGGTTGATGTTAAGGAGAAGCTGAAAGTCAGCGAGAAGAGGCTGAAAGAGATCAACGAGTTCCTGTTGAGGAAAGATAATCCTCTGGTTGATGATCTTCTCAAAGTTGTTGACAAGTACGGTGGTGTCGGCGAGATCAACCGCAAAGCCGACGAATGCGGCAAGCTTGAGAATCTCACGAAGAGGCTTGAGAAGAAGAGGTCACCTTTCCTGAAAGACCTTGAATGGCTTTCTAAGCAGCGTGACAAGAAGACTTTCATCAGCATGTCAGACTACCGCAGAAAAGTCTTGGGCAAGGAAGCTGATTCAACAAAGTTTGATGAGTCCTTTGCGGTCACACTTGAGATTAGCGCGTTCAACTTTTTCCCTTGGCTCATCGAGGAAGCAAAGAGGTCGATTGCAAAGCAGGAGCTCATGCCAAGCCGGTACATCCGCGTTCGCTCTATGAAGGAGCAGGTTGAAGACGACGACGTCGTTGCCTTCGCGGCCGCCATGCAGTTGATCGGTGCATCTTACGTTCAGACTCTCGACACGAAGGGCACGTTGCCTGGCTCTAATGGCAAACCCATAAACGTGCATCTGGGCGGACCTGACACGATAACGGGCTACTTCGGAGGAGTGGGTGAACCTAACGAATACGCCTTGAAGTGGGTAGAAGAATATCTTCACTACTACACCGAGTACGGTCTTCGACAAGTCTTGAACACCAACATGGGCACGGTCCTGCTGGGATACCTGATGCGGAAGCTTGGGATAAACGTTGAATTCAAGATCTCCGTCTTCTTAGGCACAGACAATCCATACTCGATCCTCTGGACGTTATTGGCGGCCAAGCTTCTCAGCGCAGACGATGGCTCCACCCCGCTCATTGGGTTCAACCTTTCAAACTCCGTAAGTAACAGAACAATCGAGCTCGCCGCATACATTAGGAAGACGCTCGGGTTCGAAGACATGATTCGCATAGAGCACCATATTACCGAGGCCTACAAGAGCATAGTGAGACAACCGTACGATCGCACAGGCGAGCTCGTGGAACTCGCGGACCACGTCAAGAATATCGGCGCAAAACATGAAGGCGGCATTCCTGAAATCGAGAAAACCCGCGCGCACCCGTCTGACATACTGGATTATTTCATGGCCAAGCGGGACATAGTCGAAAAGGGTCTGATGCCGGCACTCTTGGAAAACTATCTGGACAAGCATGAAGCAGTGAACAGAACGGCTGAGGTTCTGACGAAGCATGGCTTGAGTGTTATCGTTGCCCAGAACCTGCATGGGAAATAGAGGCTGCGCGATCACCAGTACTGCTTTGGTCTTCGCATCATCAAGTACATCGTTGTCACAACGAAGACGACCGTTGTCACTCCTAGCACAGCGGCCACTTCCCTGGTGCTGAAGAGCTCATTGGTGTTTCCTTGGAGTGCAGTGAGATTCTGCTGGAGTTCGGCGCAAGTCTTGTTGAGTTCGTCGTAGCTCTGCGTTAGGTTGTTGAAAGTGTTGTTGAGCTGGTCGTAATTCTGCGTTAGGTCGTTAAAGTCGTGCTCTAGTTTCGCCAAGTAGACATTTTCGACGTTGGTCATGTAGAAGCCGCAGACGAATCCATCATTGTCTATCGTTACTGGGCCGAATTTTATCGAATTCGCCAATCGTACTTCGCCGTAGGTCATGCCTGAAACCCATTCAGGCACTGGAAACGTCCAATTGTAAGACCGTGGAGGCGAGGTGCTGTTGAGCCAAAAGTCGTTGTCAGACTTGTTTGACATCAAGATACTGTCCGTGCCATTCAGGAAACCGAAAATGCTCACGTTGAAATACTTCACGTAAGATTCAGCCTGCGATGTCAAGGTCAAAACAACAGTGATGTTTTCCGTAGGCTGTGCTTGTGCCGTTGCGTTGGCCTGGATCCTCATTCCTAAAACAGTGGAATTGGAATCATAGAAAGAATGGGTCTCAGCTTCAAAGCTTGTTTGTACAGCTCTCTGGGATCCTTGCGCCCTGACACTTCCGAAGAGGCCTAATGCCAGAATTGAAACTGCTAAGAACGTGGCGACGTGCAAATGCGAATTCATTCTCTTCACCTAGGGGACCAGAACATTGTAGTGTTGTGGAGTTTTGTTTTTAAGGTTTTTCGCCACTAAGGGGGCTAAGGGGTTAAAAAAGAGGCTTTTTGAAGTTGAACGGTGCGAATCGGGACTATCTGAACGAGCGGATGAAGTGTTGATACATGTAGACGAAGTAGAGAAGGGAAAAGGCTGTGAGGCATATTTCAAAAGCCAGAATACTTGTGTTCTTCTCAACTGCCATGAAGTATCCGTGTTGAAGTATGTCGGCGAAGACGAGAATTTCAAGGAACAGGGCGCCGCCTACGCAGCTTAGACCGAGGCTGTGAAAGATTAGGCGAATTCGGTTGTTTGCTCTTGGTGTTGCCATCATCTTCATCGTGAATAGCAAGAGTCCATACGTCCTCTTATACGTTACGAATCAACAAGTACGACAAACCCTAATAATCCACTCTCAATATCAGCGTTAACTGTCCGTCACAAAGACAAAACAATCGACGACCTGAAGCCTCAATCTCGCCATTCGGTGCGCACCTGCCGACAGAGACTCCAACGTCACAGATACTGTGGAAGCTCTATATTTCAGACGAAACATGATTGCATGATGTGAGCAGGTTTGAAGGAATACCTGATCGGCACGGGCGGATGGGCATATTTCAACGTTCCTAGGCTTCATCCCCTGGTCTCCTATTCGAAAGCGTTCAACTTCGTGGAAGTGAACTCGACATTCTACCAGATGCCTCCCGTGAAGGAGGCAGAAAGATGGAGAGGGTTCGTTCCCCCAGATTTCCAGTTTGCGGTAAGGGCTCACCGTACTATGATGCAAATGGCGAAACCAGAGTGGACGCAAAAGGCCTTCGTCACTTTTGAGAGATTGAAACGGATCTGCGAGGCGTTGAGGTCTCACCTCCTGCACCTGCAGGTTCCTGCGTCGGCTAAGCTGGCTCAGGAATGGATCGGTGAATTTCGAAGCTTCGTTTCTTCAATAAACCCCGACGGTCTGCGGCTAGCGTTGGAAATAAGGGGGGTTCGACCTTCGAAGTTGCCCGCTGACCTCCTGAAGCTCATGCAAGATCACGGTATCGTGCATTGCACAGACGTTTCAAAAGGCGAGATGCCGGCCTACGATTCCGATATCCTTTATACGCGACTATTCGGGAAAGGAGAGCACAATGTCTACCAGCCAACCGATGAGGAATTGGCCGAAATAGACAACAAAGTCACAAATTCAAATTCGCAAAAGATGGTGATGAGCTTTCACTTTGTTCGAATGTACAAAGATGCTGCAAGGCTAAAAATATACAAGCAAACTGGAGAGTTCCCGAAAGTGACACATTCAACTGGCCTCTCGTCATTCGAAGAAGTCCTGGGCGAGGACGCCAGGTTTCCAGCGACACGACAAGAGCTCATGCGTAGCCAGGGGTGGAAGCTCTTTGACCTGAATGAAGATAGGAGAATACACGCTGAAGAATTCCTGAGGCGACTTCCGGAGAAAACATATTCTTGCATGGATGAAGTCATCAGAAGCCTCAAATCAGAAGCATGGTGACAGAAATGAGTGAAAATGAAGTGTTGCTTGGCACGTCGGGCTGGAGCTACAAGGAATGGATAGGTCCTTTCTACTCGAAAGAAGACAAGAGCATGCTTCGGACTTATGCGAAGGTCTTCAGGACGGTTGAAATTGATTCCACGTTCTACAAGTACCCTTCAAAAGGCATGGTCATGGGATGGGCGAAATACTCGCCCGAAGGCTTCGTGTTCACGGCAAAGCTGCCTCAGCTGATCACACATGAGAAAAAGCTGGATCTGAATCAAGGTGTCAAAGAGGATCTGGAAAGGTTTATTGAAATCATGGAGCCTCTTTGGCTCGGCGGAAAGCTCGGCTGCATACTCATACAGCTTCCGCCCAAGTTCAACTTCCAACCAGAAATACTGGATTCATTCTTCAAAATACTTCCGACTCAGGTAAGATTTGCAGTCGAATTCCGAGAGCATTCATGGATGAGGGAGGACACTTGGACTTTGCTTGAGAGAAACAAGGTTGCATATACGATCGTCAATGAACCGCTCCTCGGCCCAGAAATCCACGTTACCTCGGACATTGCATATTTCCGTTGGCATGGCCGCGGCGCCAGACCATGGTATGATTATCGATACAAGTCTGATGAACTTGAGCCTTGGATTCCGAAGTTGCGAGATACCACGCGAAAAGTCAACAAGGTGTTCGGCTACTTCAACAACCACTTTCACGGTTATGCTGTTGAAAACTGCCTCCAAGTGTTAGAGATGCTAGGCGTTCAGACGCCCCAGCAGGAAGCGGCCAAGAACAAGGTGCAGCGCTACCTCAACGATCGAGACAAGACGAAGGAGGTCAAACTTGAAGCTTTCGCTGAACCGACCAATATGAGCTTTGAGGATTTGCTGCGGTTTCTGACCGCGCCGGGAAGACTTGAAAGGGCTCGGGACATAGGAGACGACGAGCTCAAGATCATCAAGGAAACGACTGACCGGTTTGAAGCCACCATCAGAGACTACCGCATAACGATAGATCTGAAGGATAACGTCATCTCACACGACTGCGCTGACTGGGGAAAAATACTGCAAACCAGAAAGCTCTGCAAACACGTTGCAAAATTGTTGCTTATGGTGGACAAGGAAGAAGCCACACGAATACTGAGAAGCATTTATACGCAAAAGGGAACGTGGCAGTTCAAACCTTTCGTGAACCGTTAGGCATGCGACGTGTTACCTCTGCGTTTTTGGTATGCTCGCTTTTTTGCAGGCATTTGATATTGCGAGAATTACGTGTGGGAAGGTGAAAACGCTGAAGACCTTCGTGTATTTTGCGTTTGCAGCCTTTTTCACGGTTTCCGCCTGTCCCCCCGCCTCTAAGTAACCGGCTATGAAGGCGTTAGCGATGACTTCGGCCGTGTGCGACGGAGCAAGTGGGGGAATGTCATGTCCGGCGTAATACAAGAATTCGGCCACGTCCCAGATTTTGTCGCCGCCTTTTGATGTCTGCTCGAAATCCATCAGCCAGATCTCGCCGAGGTCGTCGATCATGAAGTTCTCCGGTTTGGTGTCGCCCAGAGCCACGCCGAGGGCGTGCACCTTGGCGAGTTTCTTGCCGACTCTCTGTATGGTTTTGAGGTCTTTCATTTGTTTCGTGCCAGCCTGCGAACCTGCTATTCTCTTTACGAGTTTGCTCACGGTCTCGCCAGGTACGTATTGCATGAAGATTGAGCGCTCGTCGGAGCTTACGTACAGTAATCGGGGGACTTTGAATCCCTTTGAATGTAGAAGTTGATTCATGGCCCATTCTCTCTCAAGCCTTGAGCGACCCAGGATTGAGAAGGTTCTGGTTCCAACGCTCCATAGGGCGAGTGGGAACCACTTGAAACTGGACCAATCTTTAAACCTCTTGACCACGAGTTTTTTTTCCCCAGTCTTCGTGGACGCTTTGATCAAGAAAACGTCATTCAAGATTCCGCCGATGGTCCGAATCTCGATTGCCTCGTCAAGGGTCATCGAGAGGACTTTTCTTGCGGTTGCCTCGATGCCCAGTCTGCCGCTTAAAGGAACCAGTCCGGAAGTTGTGGGCACAAACACGTATTTCTCAGGGACTTCAACCTCGCTCCTCGCCAGCGTATCTTTGTCGGTTCTCTGAAGCTTGAATAACCACTCCCTACTCTCAGAAAGAACGGTCAAGATCTTCGGAAAAATTCCAAGGGCGGGCGCGAACAGCGCCCGTGGCAAGCTCTTGGAGAGGTTAAGCAATCTCTTTCTCGGCGTGCCCGCGATGGAGACAAAATGCTCAGACATCCTCACGTAGCCCTCTGAATAACTGATTGAACCCTCCGTCTCCAAATCCTTTAACGCTTCCAGATACCCAGACAAGGCTTTTTTTGCATCATCAGTTTTCAGGCAGTCTCTGAGAAAATCCGAAACGTCGCGGATCATCAGGGGGAAAAGCCTCGCTCGACTCAGGACGGCCTGGTACATGAAATATTCTGGCTTAATGCAGAACGTGTGAGAAAGCGTTGGGAAATCGAGAACAAGGTTCTCCAAGAGTTCAGAAATCAAACGTTTCTTGAGCTTAACTTCCTGAACATGGAAGTACGGTTCGTTCATCACAGGGTAATATGGCAGAATCAATCTCCAACACAAAGCTTCACCGAGGAAACCTCTATCCACGTCCCTTTCGAAGACCCATTCGTCAACTGCCAGGGTAACTACGTTCCTTCCTTGAATGGTCCTCAGGTAGTTCATCAGTTTCGGCTGGAAATCATGGATGATCAACAACGTTTGGATGACCGGCTTTTCAGTTGCTGACCCAGAAACACCATTGCTGCATATGCAAACACCTCTGATCCGGCTTGCCCCTGCTACGTGCCTGCTGAAATCGACAATCTGTTCAGTCAACTTCTCGCTTTGTCTCTCTTCCAGTTCAGGCAAGCTTCCACCGTAAGCAGGAGGTTTGACTGGAGAATATCATCTATGCCCGTGTGAAATATAGTTAATGCTTTTTGATCAAGCAGAGAGGCTCGGAAGCGATCTTTGACTCAATTACCGCGTTTCAGCGTACAGTCTGATCTGTGGGGAAAAGAGAGTATACACCGCAAGAGACGAGGTGATCGAGAGTTTATTTGCGTTCCAGGATTTTCATGTAGGCGAAAGCTGCGGTAAATGTGAAAATCGCTGAGAAGGCTATAATGTAGATGATCGAAAGATAGGAGAAGGAAGAAGGAATCTTTGGCAGCAGGATAGATCGTATCATGTCGGAAGCTCCGCTTAAGGGATTAATTTCGGCCAAGGTGGCCAATGCTGCTCCAGCGCTCTGAATTACTGTAAGCGGATAGAAAACTGTGCTGCAGAAGAAAAGCACATAGTAGACTGCTCCTCTTGCGGTTATGAATTTTTCGAGGCTCGATGTGGAAACGGCGATCGAGATGCTTAGGCCAGAGATGCCGATCGCAAGGAGAAAAAGCACAGCCAGGATCAAGAGCAATTGCAATATGTTGGGGAAGCCCAAGAAAATGAAACACGTCAGCAGTAGCGGTGACATGTACATCATTCCTCTGAGTCCGCCTGAAAGAACCCGTCCGATGGCCAGTTCCATCCGTGTCATCGGCAAGCTTAGCAGGTAGTGGTGCACTTCTCTTCGGCGTTCCATGTTGATTTCCCGTCCGATCATGAAGGCCGAGGCGAAGAGTCCGGTCACTGCCAAACCTGGCGCGAAGAAATTGAAGTAACTCCCAATCGCTGAAGAAACGGTTGGCTTCAAAATGGTGTTGTAGACTAGTGCCGACACGAATAGGTCAGCAAGGTTCATGCTGATTAAGCCCACAAGCCACCATTTGTAGCGGAAGAAATTCCGGAAGTCGTGTTCAACCATCCGAATGATGCCCTTCATCTACCGCCAGCCTCCCCCTTCAATCATCCTTTCATAGATCGCTACGCCTAAGAGAGTGAAGAGCCCGAAGAAGATGACGACTCCTAAGAATGGAAGCAGAGGGTTCTGGGGTGCTATTATGCTTTCCACACCCGTGCCCCATCTGAAAAGGTCTGCGGAATACGAGAGGGGGTTGAGGCTTGCGGCGAAACCATAAAGCTGGCTGGTACTCTGAAGCTGTCTCAACGGGTACATGGTCGTGCTCAAGCGAACAATAAACGCGTCCAGGACTCCCATGAAAATATCAAACCGATCACTCGACTTAATCAACACGGCTATTGCGATTGACATGCCTGAAACCCCGAAAGAGAAGAGGAAAAGCGCAAGCAGGGCAATAGCAAAATTCAGCGGGTTGACGGCGCCAATCACAAACAGCGATATTGCTACAAGTGGTCCAACATATATGAAGGCTCTGAGTCCTCCACCTATTGATCTGCCTATGACGAGTTGCCTTCTAGAGACGGGCAGGCTTAGAAGGTATTCGAAAACGCCGTGTTCCGCCTCTTCATAAATGTCGAAGCCGATGAATATTGCGGTCGAATAGAGGGCCATCACAGACAGGCCTCCTACATAATATTTGAAGTAATCCGGGACGTTCACCATGTTTGCGGCGATCACCCCAAACAGGAGTACTTGTGAAACGAACCAGATAGCGCGCATTATGATTAGGAACTTGTACTGGAAGAAGAGGCGAATATCCCTCTCTATCACAAAAAAGAGCTTATTCGTCTATGACTCACCTTTCGTCCTTCTGGGCTTCCTCAATCGTCAAGCCCGTGTAGTGCGCAAAGACGTCGTCAAGGCTTGGTTCGCTCATGCGAATTGAATTGATCGGCAAGTTCCTCTTGGAGAACAGGCCCATTATCTGAGGAACAATCTCCTCCACCTTGTTTAAGTAAAGACGCAGGCTGGTTGGTTTGACCTGCATGATGTCCACGACTTCCTTCAGACCCTTGAGGTCCGTGATAATCTCTGGTGAGGCGTCCTGTCCCAGTTCGATGTCAACTATGTCGCCGCCCAGGATGCTGTCTTTCAGTTTCTTGGGTGACCCGCAGACGAGGAGCTTGCCTTTGTGGAGTATTCCCACGCGGTTTGAAAGCCGGTCAGCCTCGTAAAGCTCGTTTGTGGCTAGAATTATGGTGCTTCCTTCGTCGCGGAGTTCGAGGAGCATGTTCCATATTTTGTGTTTGCCCACTATGTCGATCTGTGCGGTTGGTTCGTCAACGATCGCTATCTTGGGTCTCTGAACCAGGATCTTGGCCATTTCGACTCGTTTACGCATTCCGCCCGAAAGGGCATGAACATTCTTGTGTCTGGGCTCCCACATGTCAACCGCGTCAAGCACTTCTTTCACGCGGCGTTTCCGCTCCGACGTTGATAGCCCACAGACCTTAGCATGCCAGTTGACCACGTCCCACGGAGTGCTGACCCAAAGCATCTTGGGTTCCTGAAAAGCTATGCCCAAGACTTCCCTGACCTCGTTAGGTTGCTTCCGAATGTCATATCCGCAGACGAGAGCCGTTCCCTCGGTGGGTTTGATGACTGTGGCGAGCATGAGAATCGTAGTTGTTTTGCCTGCACCATTTGGCCCCAGAAGTCCGAGGATTTCGCCCTCCTCAACGTCTAAGTCCAAGTGGTCAACCGCCGGGACGTTTCCAAATCTCTTCGTGAGGTTTTGAATCTGAATTACGGGCGTCATTGTCCCACCAAATATGCTGAGCCAGATAGAATGACCGAACAGAGAAATAAGATTAACTGCAATTCTCACAGAATCCTCGTTTGCTTCTCGCAGTCCTGTGTACATGGTTTCGGGATCAACGTAGCCAAGCGAGAAGCTGGATTCTAGCAAGGAGCCTGAAAACTAGGTCAGGCTGGTCCTCGTTTGTGAAAAAGAACACTCCTGGGAACGTTGAGGCAAAACGTTTCCATGCGCGTTTTTAAAAGATACATTGGCAGGGAGGGCTCTATGAGTCGATTATTAGCCTCCCCCAAGCATAGCTTCTGGCAAACAAGCTATTCAGCAACGATGACGTATTTTGTGCTTAGGCTGAAGATAACTAGCTTTGGATCGCTTCTTAGGCGAGGTTTCGAATGGGGAAGAATGAAAGGGCTTAGACCTAAATCATCGGTCTCGCAGGTTCTATCTTCTTCAGCAGGGGACGCATGGTGGTGTGCTGCTGTGCAAATTCTGCTATTCCATCTTTTGCAAGTCCAGGCGAATTCAGTTTCTTGCATATGAAGGTGAGCGAGTCTTCAGTGAAGTTCAGCAGGTTCTGGCCATCATTGGTGAGCATGTAGACCTTTCTGGGTCGTTCACCGTTCATGTTCCATTCGCTTTTCACGTAGCCTTTCTTCTCCAGAGTACCCAATAAGGGGTAGATCGTGCTAGGTCCCAAGTAGACCCCGAAGGTTTTGCGTATTTTTGTTATTATTTGGTAACCGTGCATGGGGGTTTCGTTGAGGAACTGCAGAACGATTAGGTCAAGTAGCCCTTTCATGAGTTTGGCTTGAACTTCTTTTGTGTTATTCATCATCTTTATTTTCCCTCTGTATCTGTGTTCTACACGGATACGATATGTCCTTTTTCAGACATATCTTGAGTCTCTATATAGCATAAACACCCATATAAACATTCATGCTTACCCAAAGCATAACAAAGCATAACGACACATAACGATAATTCGGATCGCTACATAGCTTAAATAGAAAAAACCATAAACAGTGCACATCAGCGAGTGAAATAGTTGACAGAAACCTTCAAAAAAGAACTTGTACAACACATGATCAGAAGTCTGTTACACGTCTATATACTGAGGCTTATCCAAACGCAACCAAAGTGGGGCTACAGAATAAAGAAGGACGTAGAAACGAAATTTGGGGTAAAACTGAGACATGGTACATTGTACCCGTTGCTAAATACACTCGAACGAGACGGCTTCGTTACGAGCCAAGAGCAGCAACAAGGCCGGAGAACCAGAAAAGTGTACGCGATAACAGAAAAAGGGAACGAATACTTAGAAACATACCGCAGCATGCTGAAAGAACAGTTGAGCGACGCAGACATCAGATAACAAATCCTCAGCACTCAATTTTGGTGAGCATTATGATCGACGTCGCGATCGTTGGAGGTGGACCCGCGGGTTCTTATTGCGCATACTGCCTCGCCAAAGAGGGAATCCATCCTGTTGTTTTCGATCATTCGCACCCGCGGGAAAAACCTTGTGGCGGTCTTATAATGCCATTCGCGCAAAAGCTATTTCCTTTTTTGGAAAAACTTCCAATAGAGCGAGGAGAGAAGACAAGGCTACATCTGATTTCATCTTCGGGAAAGGAAACGTGTCTATCATTCCGAAAGGGCAGAATGTTGTGCTTCTCAAGAATGAAACTTGATCAATCCTTGGTGAATATGGCCAGAGATGAAGGCGCCACACTAGTCAATCGACAAGTTGCAGCGATAAGAAGAAAAGAGGGTTCTTGGAAGCTTAAATCTGGCAGCAAATACTATCATGCCAAGACTATTATCGGTGCTGACGGCGTCAACAGCCTCATAAGAAGAAGCATAATAGGGCCTTTGAGCGAGGCCGACCTAGGCATTTGTTGCGGTTATTCTGTCAGGAACTTGGAAAAAGAAGACATCGTTTTCAAATTCCTAGCCCACAGGAAAGGCTACATTTGGCTGATTCCAAGAGACAGGGAAACCAGTTTGGGGATAGGTGCTTTCGAGACATCTAACTCAGTTGGACTAAGACAAGAACTAGATACGTTTATCAGACGGCACTATCCACAGGCAGAGATTCTTTCCAAATGGGCGGCGTTAATTCCCAACATCAAGGACCTCAAAACATTTCAGACTCCCCTTGCGGGAGCAGACTGGATATTGATAGGCGACGCCGCGGGTCACGTGAACTCAACGTTGGGAGAAGGCATAATCTACGCTCTCTTAGACGGGGAGTTGGCAGCACGAGCGGTTGTTGAAGGCAATCCAAAGACCTTCGACAGTCAATGGAGGAAAGCATATGGGAAAAGCTTGTTTCTTGGAGTCAAGCTTAGAAAATGGATATACACGAAAGCTGGTCTTGAATTCTATTGCAAGTTCCTCAAACTCCAAAACGCATTGTTCCCTTAGGTTAGGTTGGCTCAATAGGGTTTTCCTGTCAAGACGTTAGCAAGAATAGCAGAAATCAGTCGAGATCACAAACCTAATTATTACTGGTTGCACAACATGGTTCCAGGGAACCGAATGGAAAGTCACGCAAAGAAACTGGCGACAATTCTTCGGAAGAGAAGCGTAAGAGCCCTTGAAGTCGCACGAAAAGACGTGAAGCAAGAGCATCTTCAATCAGAACAGGCGAAGAATGCACTGGCACTGTACACGAAAGACTGGTGTAACATCATACATCCTGGCCTTATATCTTTGGCCGGCGAGGCAACCGATGCAGACTCTGGAGCTGTACTACGGGCCCAAACAGCAATGTTGTTCTTGACGGCCGCCTTCGACATTCATGATGACATAATCGACCGATCTTCGGTCAAGAATGGGAAACCGACTGTTTTCGGCAAATTTGGGACGGATATCGCGCTCCTAGTTGGAAATGCCTTTCTTGTGAAAGGTTTCACGAGCCTCATCAGCTTGGAAGAGTTCATACCCATGGAGAAAACCAAACGTATATTCTTAGTCGCAAAAGAGGCTTTTTTCAAGATAGGCGATGCACACGCACTCGAAATTTCCATAAGAAATCAGAAGGAGGTATCCCTCGACAAATACTGGAATGTCGTTAACATGAAGTCACAAGGGCTTCAGGCAGATGCAAAGATAGGAGCCCTTCTCAGCATGACAACAGAGGGCAATGTCGAAGCCATGGCAGCTTACGGTCAAGCGATTGGTGAACTGGAAATATTAAGGGACGACTTCATAGATATCTACGACCCAGAAGAACTACACAGCAGAATAGGAACCGAGTGGCCACCATTGCCTATCCTTTATGCGTTTCAAGACAAGAAAATGAGAAGCAGAATCCAGGAGATGATCCATGAAGGAATGTCCAAAAAGGAAACAAATCTGGTAGTCGACTGCATCATGGAATCAAGAGAAGTACACCAGCTTGTCCAAGAGATGCGCAAAATCATGGATAATGCAAATAAGGCAGTCAACACGTTACCTAACTCTGAGGCAAAACAAACAATGTTGGATTTGGCCCAAATCATGCTCGAGGATTTGGACGAATGACCGTCTACCCGCCGCCCAATCTTATGGGTACTTGTCTCTTTTTCTTTTGCATTTCCTTCTCCTCTACTGTATTATTGTTCAACAGATCAATACTTAAGGTTTATGGTTTTGGCGCGCGTGCTATAACCAATGGACAATTACCCTAAAACCAACACACGTAAGAGTATTATAGCCAACCGAACAGTAGCACTTGGAGACAGACTGACCGAATGGCAGAACATGGGATTATTGACCTTTCAAAAGGAAAACTAGGTGACTACGTTTTTCTCGATACGAAATCAAATTGGGCAGAATTCAGTAATTTCCTTGACAAACTAAACCTTAGACCTTATTGCTATCAACGTCGAAAGAATGAATACACTTGTTGGTATGTTGGGTTTAGAGACGTCCAGAAACCGTACATTCTGCATTTCAATATAAACAAAACAGGTCTGGCCATTTGGTTCAGACGACCACAATATCTCTCAAAGTTAGAGTAAGAGAAAACGAAACCTGATAACAATTACGGACGAATGCCAATGCCTGAATTAGACGATATTACACTGCAAATAGTGACCGACTACGTAAATGCGATTAACAAACCCCTCCATGACGGGAAAGTAGCACTCGACAGAATAGACGAACACAAAAACTGTGATGCGATCTAACCAAACTTTCCAAGCTTGGATACCATCCGACGATTTTTTACATGGGCAGGAATCCGACGAAGACTTTACAGAACCTGGTTTTGCTAATTAACAACCAGACCAAAGATCTTATTTACATCGTATTTCCCCTTCAGATAAACAGGTGCAAATGCAGACGAAGGAAGCGCTGACATTCACAAAAGGTCATATGAAGGTATTTCTTTCAGTTTTAGTCCTTAACGTGAATACTTTTGTTTGGTACACGGTTTTATATACTGTTTTCCCAGACTTTGCATCAACTCTAGGATTTTCAAACGCCGTACAGGCCTCAACTATGGCTCTGTTCTTTGTGGGAATCGCTATCAGTGCCATCTTGGGAGCCAATGTGAAAATTCGTTCGACCCGCCCCTTCCTCTTTGGGTGGATAACCATGGGAGTAATTTCGACATTGTCGATAGTTGAGATGTCTGTTGCCCCTCCGTTGAGCGCCTACGCAACCGCTTTTTTTCTGGGAACATCAGCTGGATTAGGTATACCATCAATTCTCGCGTGTTTCGCCGAGTTTGCCCCTATTGGAAACAGGGGGACCTTCGGAGGCTTTGTGTGGGGTTCATCGGGATTCTTGATACTGCTTCTTGGTGGGGCGCTGAGTGGTATGGATGTCCATAGTCAGTTCCTGTTTCTTGCGTTATGGCGTGGACTGGCTTTGATTTCGCCGATCCTTTTGATGAAAAAAGATCGGGAAGAAAAGCCAGAACAATCTGTTCAACAATATTCTGCGATATTAACTGACAAATCTCTATTGATGTACCTTTTGCCATGGATCATGTTTTGTCTCGTCAATTGGGCGGAAGCACCGATAGTGAGCAACTTGTTTGGTCAGAAATTCTACGACCAACAAATAATCTTCGTTCAGTTTGCCCTTGTTGGCGTCTTTGCTTTGGTAGGGGGTTTGCTTTCGGACAAGGTTGGCAGAAAACCCTTAACGATCGTGGGCTTCATTTTTCTTGGCATTGAATACGCTTTGCTAGGGTTTTTCTCTAGTCAAGTTGTAATTCGATATCTCTACGTATGTTTGGACTCCATGGTTTGGGGAATGTTTGCGGCTGTTTTCTTCATGGCAGTGTGGGGAGATTTGGCCGAGAGAAGGAGGAAGGAAAGATACTATCTTATAGGAGGATTGCCTTATCTTATGGCAGGCTACCTGAGCGTACTTATCAGACCCTTTCTTGCTTCGATTCTCGTAACTTCGGCGTTTTCTTTGGCAAGTTTCTTCCTATTTTTAGCAGTTTTGCCTTTGCTTTATGCACGAGAAACTCTGCCGGAAAAGACTATGAAGGACAAAGAACTTAGATCATACGTTGAAAAAGCCAAGAAGACTAAGGAAAAATACACCTAAGAGCGCGCGTTTAAGAAAGTAGGATCTTCTTTCTGGGACCAGTATGTTCTTTCACATAATCTTGACAGGCGAATGCAACTCCGAATGTGTTTACTGCTTCGGCGAAACTTTGAAGGACATGGATGATGACTTCGGAGGTATCAACATTGATTATACTTTACCTCAGAAAATGGCCTATGCTGTCTCATTGGCGCTCTCGACTCAAAAGAAACTTAAAGAAAGGGAGCTTAAGGGGTATATTGAGAAGGCTAAGAAGATAAAGGAAAAAAGCGGTTAAGAACCCCCGCTTTTCGCAATGCACACTCGCAGGGTGGGAGGGGGTCTACAGAGATAGTATATATACTAAGGCCTGACTCAGTGCGTAAACGAGGAACAAGCGTCACGCCAACAGTTTACGCAAAATCTAGCTCACGAATTTCCAATTCAGCCACAAACGGAAGATATCTCCCGAGTTCCGTCTTCACATGACCGTTTTCTTCTAAGGGTAGCGACACACGAACTGGCTTAAAAAGAGTGATAGAAGAGATTCTATTAGACTGTTCAAGAAATTTTATATTTGTAGAACTTCAATAAGCAAACTAGGGTTTAATAATGAGTGATTCTGACAAAGAACTCTCATTCAAGTTAAGCGAGATAGATAAATCATACTTAGCTGGTCTGTTTGACGGTGAAGGCTGCATTAGTCCAATATGGGGGTCAAAGAAGTATTTCTTAGTAAAGGAACACAAGGAGAAGACTAGCCACTACCCTAGGCTGCAATTTGTGATTACGAATAAGAATAGTCTTCTCCTTGACTTGATAAAAACAAAAATAGGGTTTGGTAATTTCTATAGAGGTAAAAATGGTGCAGCTTACGACTATCGAATATCAGCAGAGAAAGAAATTCTTAACGTAGTCAACGCTCTCATTCCCTATGTTAAACTTAGGAAAGAACTTCTCCACGTTTCAAAAGATGCACTACTATATCAGTTGAAACGCAAACCACATGCTAGATGGACAAAGGAAGAAAAGACCTTTTTCTATGAGAATTTTATGTCAAAATTACAAAAACTATTACCTTCTGGAGAAAAGAGGGGACGTCCTTCCAAATACAGCTTAAATGATATACTATCATCCTGATGAGAGGTAAGAAGGAATGGAGAAACAACCAATGTCGGAACTGAAATTTGAGGTACATGAGGATAAAAAGCGAAAAGAATGGACGTGGAAACTTAAATTCAGAAATGGAGTGCTAATCGCCAATGGTGCTCAGAGCTACAAGGACTATGAGGTATTACGGACACTTATTCAATTAATCATGAAACATGCAAAAGACGCATCAATCATTATAGATTGACGCATCTACTAGTCTTGCGCGCGCGATGAAACAGCCTTTAGACCAAAGATTTGACAGCGCTCATGCAGCACACGCGCTTTCCCCGTTTTGCTCCAAGAGGTTTCTGGTTGAACCGATTGGTTTATCCTATCGAAACTTGCCAGATTCTATGGATGTTCCTTACTCTCACTAGCGTCACCAGTTGGTATTCTGCATAGAGACATGAAAGGTGTAAGAACGTCACCAATGGTCGCCAACGTAGCTGCTTTTTCAAAGTTTTGCTTGGACAGGGCCGTAACTATTTCGTTCCTCAGTCTCTGGTCAAATTCCCCTAGAATTTTGCAGGATTCTCCTGGGTCTAGCTGGCGAATATGTGGGCGGACAACGTTCTCTACGAACTTTGACCTGTTACCCCTTTCATTATGAATCTTCATAAGTACATTGTAAGTCTCGGCATTAAGGCTAAGATTGATTCGATTGTGGCCCTCTTCCTCTTTAGGTCTTCCTCCTAAACCCAATATCTTTCACCCCCAGATAGTTTGATGCGCATGATTCCTAATATTATGCTGTTTTCAACTTAAGCTTGGTGCTATACGTTGAAAAGATGGTTTGCTTTGACATGTCCGTGTTGCGGATTTAGATTTCCACTGAAGAAGTTTGACTCACCGATGAAGCCCATAGATTATCCTGTGCAAATCGTTACTGGCGGTGGCAGAGCCAGAGGATTCAAAGTAGAGCAGTACCTTCAATGGGCCACGCTTCCGTCACTGAAGCAAACAGCCGCATGGAAAAGCATACTCTGCCTCTACGACAGACTCGGAGCAGCCTACGACAACTTCTACCAAGTCCTAGGCTTTCTAAGCCCCGAGATCAAAGCACTTCTCGAAGGTCTCCAGAAATCCTATGCAAGCGCATATCTGAACTATCGAACTCAAGGCTACGCCTCAACATACTCCTCGCTAAAATCGCCAGACGCCATTGCTGAGACTCTTGGTGAAGATAACTATCCTGAAGCCTATGCAAACCTCTCCAACAACCCACTCCTTGGAGGCGTATGCGTTGAGTAAAGCAGAAGAGAAGACGAAAGATCAACAAGCCTATTACATGAAGGGAATTCCAATCCACGCCTACCTCAGCGAGAACGGAGAATTCCGATGGGTTCCAGCCACCGTAGCCTGCAGCAGCAAAGAAAACACAAAGGACATTCTGGAAGTGCTCAAGAAAATGCCCGAAGACAGACGTATCGTTTGGACCTCAAGACTTGACAGAGACCAGACCAAGACAAGCTGCCCCATACTCCGAGACAACACCGACATCTGCCAAGAGTTCGACGAGTTCTGCGCAGCCTACGACAAACCGATCAGAAAAAACCAAGAAAAAACAAAGGGGGTGACGCAGTGAATGAGTGAACGAAACAGAACACATTCCAGAACTAGCCGAGGCTTACATAAATTTACAGCGGGATGGGCCAGCTGGCGCTGGCTATCCGGCGTGTCCGCCAAGGAAAAGCAATGGTTTCTAGGAACACTTAACGGCCGAGGTGGCTACGAAGGATGGATGACGCACCTGACGAAAGGCCTGCAAGAGTCGGATTTCTTGTTGAAGTTCGAGGGAACGTCAGATCCTTGGGAACGATCAAAGCTTGTAGGCCAGAAAATCAGCCAACTCCGAGTCTCTTTCAGAAGCATGAGCGAAGAACAGCGTGTCGAGCTGGCTAAACAGGCAGAGGTCGAACTACGCACAGGCTTAGAAATCATGGGCAGAGACAAAAAAGCCATTCAAGAACTAATCGCCCTAGTCGATCCCCCGGCAACCGCATAAACCATCAACAGTTCCATCAACTCACGCATCCACTCTCTCCCTTTTTCTATCCACAAGAATGGGATTAACATGACTAAAACTAGGAGAACCACAACTGGCAAGCTAAACAAACTCGTTGACGATTTGCTCCACCCCTACTTCACCGACTACCCAGCCTTAATAATCGCCGATAGCCTACTCCACGCAATTATTGAACAAGATCCAAAAACAAGCATGAGCAAATCCATCAAATACAACCTGCCAAAACTCATAGAAAACCTGACAAGAAATAAGAAAGCCCATGCCAGCCGATAGCGCTCCGGGAACGAACCATCACTCCCTATTTGGTTGCGTAATGATGGTTTGCTTAGCCAAGGAAAAATACGCTTAAGAGCAAGCTTCTCTTTCTCGCTTTGAACGGCGAAATGTTCTTTCATGTAATCTTGACTGGCGAGTGCAATTCGCAATGCAAATACTGTTACGGCGAAGCACTAGACGACTTCGATTTTGAAGACCCAGGTTTCAGCATTGATTATTCCTTGCCCAAAAGGATAAGTTACGATCTCAAAATGTTGGGCTCATTCTGCAGAAGAGATCCTGCCTGCACCTTGACCTTCTATGGAGGTGAGCCACTATTGTGCATGGATGAAATCAGGCACATCATGGACAACGTGAAGGTCAGACACTTCATGATTCAGACCAACGGTCTGCTGCTGGACAAGCTGGAGCCTGAGTATGTCAACCGCTTTCACACCATACTAGTTTCCATAGACGGAGACAGAACACTGACGGACTTCTATAGAGGAAAAGGCACCTTCAGCAAGTCAATCGCAAATCTTCGACTGATAAGGCAAAATGGATTCCGTGGCGAGTTAATCGGAAGAATGACAGTTATGGAGCAGACAGATATTTACAAACAGGTTACATGGTTACTGGATAACAACGAGTTTTCATTCTGTTCGATTCATTGGCAACTAAACGCGGGGTTCTGGAACGATTTTGAAAAAAGAGATTTCAGACGATGGAGCGAGGAAAGTTACAATCCGGGGATCAAGGAGCTAGTCGAGTTCTGGGTCGACAAGATAGAAAGTAATGGCACTGTCCTGCGGTTTTATCCAATCCTTGGTGTCGCTCAATCACTTTTGACTGGAGAGGAGAGTCGCATGCGTTGCGGCGGAGGATGGGCGAACTATGCTATACAGACAGATGGTCACATCATTCCGTGTCCGACTATGTGGGGAATGAAAGACTACTACTTGGGGCACATCAGCACCGCCGATCCCCTCAGTTTGAAGAAGGTCTACGTCGGTGCGCCATGCTCACGATGTAATGTCTTCAGCATTTGCGGTGGCCGCTGCCTGTATGCTAACATAGTAAAAAGATGGAACCCCAACGCTTACAGTCTAGTGTGTGACACCGTGAAAAACCTGATAATCTCCATAAACGAACAAATGCCACGCGTCAAAAGGCTCATTGAAACCGGAAGAATAAGCATGTCAGACTTCAACTACATGAAATACAATGGATGCGAAATCATACCATAAATTGGCGATGGACTTTTTTTGCCATCCGTTAAGTTTCTGTCGTCGTGTTTATTTCCGCTTTCTGAAGTATGCCAGACCATCCTTTTGAAGGACGTACTCAAAGCCGCTGTCTAACAGCTCCGTGATCTCTTCTTTGGTGCTGGCCACTTTGCTGAAGAAATCGTCTGACGCGCCTTTCGGGTATTTTGCTCTTTCAATGTGAATGTAGACCTGCGTTGATTAAGAGGTTCTTGTGGCCCAAGAACTCTTTGACCCAGAAGGGATCTTTCGTCTTGTGGTATTCCGTTGTACCCTTCCAATGTCGGAACGTGTGGAAATGGATCATTAAGAGTCTTGGGTTTCCAAGTTTCTCGGCTATATGCTTGCGTTGGGTGAAGAAGTTTGATCGCATGTCGTCAGCGTTTGCGAATATGTGTTGCTTGCATTTCTCCACGTGCTTCTGAAGGTTGTTCACCATGCCCAACGCCTTCGTTGACAAGGGCAGTATTCTTGGGTAGCTGCCCTTTTCCGGTTTTATCCTCACGGTTTTCTGTTGAGTGTCTATGTCGGTCCATGTTAGGTTTGCTATTTCGCCTGCTCTTGCGCCGGTTTCCTTGAGCAGTTAAAGGTACGCGCTCATCTTCTTTCCAGAGCCTGAAATCAAGGAGTCTAACTCTTCCTCGGTTGGTATATATGGGATTTCAGCTTCAGCCTCGTATGTTGGCGGGTTCCAAGGTATGTTTAGGCTTCTGAACCAGACTTCTAACATGCAGACAGCGTTTGCCTTGGTGCTGTCTCTCCATTTGAGTCGTGCAAGAAACGCTTTGACATCTTCAGGGTCTAACAGGTTAACGTTGCTTCGCGCGCGCGAGGAAGTTATGGACTTGGTGAGAACTTTTCTGATCGAAGGCGGAAGCTTGGGTTGCGATGATGCGGCCTATTTTTACTTAATAGAGTTGAAGACAACTGACAAAGAGCAATTCAGGAAGGCTATGACACTTGAGCATTATAGGCGACTGTACAAAGAATATCCTGAGTTGATCAAGGGCAAAACACCTATGATATGGCAAGGCAATACCTGGATCTTGGACCTCCTGCCTGAGAAGCCTCAGCTTGCGTTAGACGTTTTGCATGCCTACCTTGTTGCACACCTCTGGGTACTCCCTGATGGCAGAATCGACGGACTCAAAGATGCAATGACTCTCATAAGAGCGAAATTCATTGAGACTCCTCAAAGCTCTTTGCTTTCGAGTATAAACCCATTTCAGTTCGAGCATTTGGTCGACGCATTATACACCATTATGGGATTTACGACAACATTGACACAAAGAACTTACGACAGAGGAAGAGACATAATCGCAGAGAAAAGACATTCAGGCGAAAAGCAGAGATTACTAATACAATGCAAAAGAACCCAAAAGAATGTAGAGAGTAAGAGTAGATAGAATGCTCTACATCCTTAGATCTATTACTGGAATAATATCCTTGGAAAGATAGATTTGAAACGAATGGCTTGAGTCAAGTTAGAACCACGAGTCGTGGTAATAGAAGTTCTATCATGAATGATTGACTTAGACATCATCTTTCCAGACCATAAGAGTCCCTTTTCGGGGAGAGGCAAAAATCTAAAGAAATCGGGTAGACTAAAATTATTATAGTTAGTTGAACAGATGAGGTATTTATGACTGAGCTTACAACAGGAGTAATAGTTGCACTGGTGTCTGCTGCTTCGACAGCATCTCTCACAGCAATTCTTACTCATTGGGCTAATCTCCAAAGAGAAAAGAATGTCAGCCGACAGAAGATAATAGGATGGCTTGAATGGTTGAAATCCTTTCTGGAAGAGTATAAGAATTTTCCTTATCCTGAACAAAGAGTTAAGAAATTACCATGGTGGTCTGACAATGCTTTGCAGAGTATAGGTAACTCTCTATATTCAATAGACAATACTGCTCGTGAGAAACTTAAGAAAATAGTCAGGGAATGTTGGACTGAACATCCAGTCAAAGAAAACACACACTCTCGCTATACTGCTGAGATCATAGACACGATTTATGATGATGGCAAAGTTAACGAGATGAAGAAAGAGATTGATGAACTTATCAAACAGATAAAAGATCCATAAGAACACCTTGGCTGACAGCAAATCCAAGCCTGACAGGATACATCATTTCCTTTTCCTATGGCATGTTGGCTGTGGTTACAATCGTTATCCAACTTGTCTTAAGGAAGGTCTAATAATTGGAAGAAGTGTTGCTTGTATTGTGCAAAGTATCATAAAAGTTGATAGAATAGAAGTAAAAAGATGCTTTGTGGCAAGCGAAAAAGTGAAGAACCTATTAGAGAAAAATGAAGTTGACCTTCAAACAATACTTGGTGAAGTCAAGAATGAGGTTCTAAAGATGTCTGAGCCAGAACTGGAGCGTGAAATTACTTGGCTTCCAAGATTGGAGACGTATAATAAACTTGTCTGGTACTTAGAGAAGTGCTCAATTGATGATTTAGGTGTTTGGTATGGAGCTGCTGGACTGCCAGAGACTTGGTGTGTCGGGTCCTTACGAGAGACAGTTCATTATATTCGTGATGGAGAGAAAGAAATAACACGAATTTCTAAGTATGGTCGTGATAAAAGAGCTATTGAAAAAATCCCTAAAATTGTGAAAGTTGCTGACAAAATCGTGACCAATCGGCTTCAAATACCTATTGTAGTACTTGGAGGAACTTTTAGACGACCACATCCATGTCATAGAATGAAGTGGGATATTGATGATGGTAACTTGAGAGCTATCGCATTTGCAATCAAAGGATATGAGACATTTGATGCATATGTCGGCAAGACATCCTAATCCTGACCTTCTTATGAGTGTCTAGAAGATAACTCCATACTCCTTAAATCCCTGAATGCAAGATACTCTTGGAGAAAAAGATATCTCATACTCAGAGTTCTCATGTCGGGAGACGTCTCCACTCACAGCGGGTGCGAAATAATCCCTTGATTTTTGGAATAATCCATTGTCTCATTTTCTCTTTCGGAACAGCTTATTGCCTTCTATTTCGGTATGAAACTCAAATCCGACTTCCATCAGTTTAACAGCATCATCAAGCGTGTTAGCAACTTTAACGGTGAATTGGTCGTTAGCTTCGTTCTGGTACAGCATTTTCTCGATATGAATGTAAGCTTCTGTACTTTTGATTGATTTGTGGCCTAAGATTGTTTTGACGTGCCAAGGGTCCTTGGTCTTATGCTGCTCTGTCGTGGCTTTCCAATGTCGGAAAGTGTGGAAGCTGATTTTTATGAGTCTTGGGTTCTGAAGTTTCACAGCTAACCGTCTTCTTGCCTTGATGAAAGTCGTTTTCGTAGAGGTTATTGGGCCTTCGCCAAACAGCTTTTGGCTCTCTCGTGGAAGGTTGTTCAGCATGGCTGACAGCTTCGCGCTTATCTTCCACATTCTTGGATTTGATCCTTTTTCTGGATTGTTCAGAGTAGCTATGCTTTTTTCGAAGTCAATATCTGTCCACTTTAGCCTTTTTGCTTCACCGCATCGCATGGCTGTTTCCTTCAACAGTTGTAGGAACGTAGCAGTTTTCTTACCTGAGCCTGAGATTAAAGCGCCGATCTCTTGCTCCGTGGGTATGAACGGAAACTTCTGCACGACGTTGGTTCTCGGTTTCTCCCATGTTAGACCGTTAATTCTTAGGAACAAGTTCCCGCTCATCTCAACAACTTTCATTCTCTTCGTCTGTTTCCAATATCTCTGAAGAGGCCGTCGGCACGCTTTTTCCAGTACCTCTGCCTGACAGGAGTCTTGGCCAGATAGGAACCGTAAACAGCAATCTTCTTAACCATAACCTAGACGCGTCTCCTGCCACATTCAGTCTGTGGGCAATCTGGACAGAATCTCATGTAAACGTGTTCACATAGCTGTTTATCAGTTTTTGTGAGCAACAAACTTGATGGCTGGGCTCTTGTAGAAGGCTTTGTGAAACGCTATCTTGTGGGCGCATTCATTTTTGCGGATGTGCTTTCCGTAGATTCCACGCCAAGATCTCTGTTCCTATTGCGACAAGAAGCCTGAAAGTGTTCCATAGCCTCTTGATGCTCAAATTATGCGAGAATAGAAAAGCGAGTCTCTCTATCAGATTCGAATGGTCTGGTTCGCTTAACCACTTCAGATCCACTTCGAGGTTCATCGTCGAATCATCCTGTCTTCCACGTATGACTCGTATGTACTCAACAGTCTTCTTAGTTGTCTTGAACACGAAACTGACAGTAGCGTCGTCGAGGCTTAATGAGCATTGAACCTTTTGAGGGCCAAGTATTCGGAGAAACCTCGTCATTTCTAAAGCTTCATGCACCCCCACCTCTCTAGTGTACGCTTCCACATGAGGGTCTACCCAAGCCTCAAGAAACGCCTTTATGTGCTGGCCAAAGTTGTCCTTCTGTAACTCATTTCCATTATTCGCCAGGAAACCTACATTAAATGTCCTTTCTCGAATGAAACCTACTAGCGCCTTCTTTCTCCTAGTTCTTTTCTGAAAGACCATCTCCTGATCAATAAACGTGTCCATATTCCAGAACTTTGCCATACAGTAGGTCGCCATCTCTTCAATATTCTCTTTTGATAGATGCTTAGTCTTATAGACGGAGTGCATCTCGTCAAAATTGTCCCAGTTGGTCTCGAAGATCAATCCTTGCTTATCCAGTTCATCGTAGAATTCTGTCCCGGGAAACGGCGTCGCAATGCCGAAGGCGGCAGCCGTCAAACCAATCTCCTTCGCGTAGGTTGGAAAAGCTTTGATCTCCTCCGCCGTTTGATCCGGGAGGCCTATCACGAATGTGCCGCCTGCTCTGCCGCCGTTTTCACGTATGTTCCGAACTGCTTCCCCATGAACCCTAGTGGTTATGCCCTTTTTGGTTGACTTCAAATCCTTGGAGTTCGGGCTTTCTATACCCATCTCAAACTTGATTATGCCTGCTCCGCACATCTTCTTCACGATCTCCGGGCTTTTAGCCATCGCGTCCGCTCTAACCATGGCGCAGAATTCTATGTTCAGATCGTGTTCCATCAACAAGTCGCAGAGACGGTTGACCCTATTCGGGTTACCCATGAAGTTGGGATCGGCGAAGACGACGCTTAGAGGTCTCCTTTCGTGATATTCTGTCGTCTCCAGAATCTCTTTCATAACATTTTCTGGTGACCGACATCTCAAACAGCCATGGCTCATACTGGGCTCGCAGCAAAAGCTGCACAGTCCATTGCAGCCCCTAGACATCATTATTACGTCGCAATCCGTTGTGCGGTCTTGGCTCTTGTACGAGTACTGCCTCAAACGCCGGGCTGGAAAGGGAAGAATGTCCAAGTTTTCGATTCTTGGTCTATCCTCATTGTGGATTATTTTTCCGCCCTTCTTGTAAGAGGCTCCGGGCACATTCTCAGGAGTGCCCTTCTCCACAAGTTCCCTCATAGTAAGCTCTCCTTCACCGCGAACAACCATGTCGATCTGTGGGCAGGAAAGCATCAAGTCTGGAACACTTGTCGGGTGATACCCGCCTATGACCGTGGTGACTCCGTTTTTCTTAGCAATCTTCGCGAGACGTAGACCTTGGTTATGCTCCGTTGCGGATAATGAAATCCCCACTAGGTCTGGGCAGTAGAGGTTGATCAGGTCTTGGAATTTTCTGTGTTCCATCTCCATGTCAATGATATGAACGTCTTCAACAGTGTCCTTGATATAAGCCGCAATGTACTCCAAGCCAATAGGTATCAAATCAAAAGCAAAGCTCAAGCCTTTCCTTCCAGAAGGCTTCACCAGCAAGATTCTCTTAAATGACACTCGAAACACCAAAGTTAATGCGAAAACTATAACGGTAACCCATAAAAACCAATCGCGTTCCAGGCACGCTTAGCCGCTTCAATCTGCCCTTTCCTTTGATTTTTCCATGTTATTACATGATATTGATATATCGATCGATCTATCGCGCGCGCTTTCACATTTTGGGTTTTGGGTTTGGGATAAAACTTTACCCCCACCCAACGAAATCTTATATTTGTTGAATCGTAACTGTAGTGATGAGGTCTGCTGAATGGGAATCATTCAAAAGAAATGTTCAATTTGCGGAAAAGTCTTTACGACATTAGATAGCAAAAACAAATATTGCAGTTCCCAATGCGCTAAAAAAGCAAATAAGAAAAAATAAAGACGTCTCAAAAAAGATACAGCCATTCTATGATAGATTTTTGAAAAGGAATTAACGCGACCGTATACTCGATTCCGATACTACCTATATGCCTACCCTATAATGACTTGATTCTATTACTACCTGTATAGCTGTGCTGAACCGTGTATACACTGCCCTGACAATGACTACCTTTTCCACGGCAGCTCACTGTCGTCGTTGGTTTGGTTTGGATAAAACTTTACCCCAACCAACCAAGAGAACTGACTTTTCCTTCTTTGAAAAGAAGACAAGCTCGCTTGACGGCAAGTAATAGCCTTCATCTGTTTCAAAAACAAATAGGGCGCGTTTCTTGGCAAAGTCGAACAGCGTCTTCTGTGAAAGCTCAACCTTACATGAGAAACTATCTGGATTCAATTCGAGTTTCTCAACTGCCATGATCTTGGGAGGCCCCGGCTTGGAATAGTGGAAAGCCATATTGCCCTTTGAAGAGACAAGGTAGAAGTCGTTTGGCGTTTCAATTAGGATCTGTCCGTGTCGAATAGTCTCCAGCTTGTCTTTCGAATCAACGTCACATTCTATCATGTCAAGAGGCGGCTCAACGTTTTCAACCTTTATCCTGTTTAGCTTTCTGAAGTTCAGGACCATTTTCTTCTTCTCCTTTTATCGTAGCCGAACTGGCTCAGAATGTCGTTTAGCCATCTCTCGAAAGGATCGGTCTGTTTCCGTCTTCTTCTTGTCTTCATTCATGGCTTCTCCTTCCATGCTTGAATTGGGAAAACAAAAAAAGGGAAGGGTGCGGGGGTGGTGACATCACCATAGAAAACCGTTGCGAAATAATCCCCTGAGTTCAGGTTGAAAATGGTTTTGATTCTTCTCTTGTCTGTTGGCGTTTGATATGTGTTTGTTTGATGGGCACATCTTGACGGTGTTGAAAGATGGCAAGTCACCGGGTTCCAACAAATCCGGAAGGAAGAATAGTTTTCCCATAAACCGTTGAGGCTCCACCTAGCCCACTTGGAACGCCAAGGCACGCAAGAGAGCCCAAAAACAGCTACACACCTCAAAACTGTCCCAAAATCCAAAGATGGAAACAAAAACCATTTCACAACAATTTCGGGACAAGCCAGCGCGCGACCTACAGACTGGAACTGCTTCTAGCCCCGGCTGAGTATCGAGCGACCGCCGCTACTTATCTCATCGCAGGAAAGCCGTCGAAATGCTAGAGCAAGTGGTGAGAAGCTGATGCCCTGCGGCTTTGATGATGAGTTCGCTATTCGTTTAATCGGCCCGATATGTCTTCCCAATTGAACATTTCGAAGCAGATTAGTGTTTCCGTCCTGCGAATAAGCGGAGACTTCCTCAGCTCCATGACCCTGGCGTCAATATCCTTCATTAGTCCCCGGAGCACTATGACAAAATCAAAAGACCCGTGGACAAAATCCATTCGCTCTACTTTAGAGTCCACAACCAACCCTCTGGATAACACTTCATTGGCGAACTCTTTCTCCTTCCCAGGCTGAATCTCTACGAGAACATAGGCACGACCGTCTTGAGAGCTCATAAGTCATCTTCCTGCCGTTCAGCCTATTATTGTTTTCCACAAAACAATCGCGCGATCTTACTTTCTTACCATGCAGCGCGCGTCCAATATGACAGCCTATTTCTAACAGAAGAAGGCCGCGAAATGCTCTTCAAATGTAAAAAAGGGAGTGTGCGGGAGACTTCTCCATTTCTGCTTGATGCGTAATCATCCCCTAGGAACAAAGAATCATCTTTTATTAGGCCTGGCCTACTAGATCGAGGATGGTGAATTGTTTGTCTTTGACTCTGCGAGACGCTCAGCATCTTTCCTGGAAAAACTTTAGAAAAATCAACGATGTGCTTGATCCACAAAGGGGAAAAGGTTGGACACCCTTCGTGATGGTAACAGACCTGCTCGAAGAGGCAGGTGAAGTGGCCGCGGACGTGAAGGGATTGGAAGGGTTCAAGCCTCCTGAGAAACCCAAAACAAAAGAGATGCTAGCCACAGAACTCTCAGACTTGCTCTACATAGTCTTCGTCCTCGCGGAACACTATGGTATAGAACTGGAAGAAGCTTTCATGGAGACAGTGAATGATTACGTGTTGAGATTTGTCAAATGAGAGTTCTTGTCTGAAAAGCTAGGTGTTCGCCAACCATTGATGCGTACTCTGAATTGAAGTCAAGCTATACGTATTCCAATAGGCAAGCTGCTGCTGAAAATCCCCATCCATAGCCCAGCATCAGCACGGCGTCGCCTATTGACATTTCATTGCCTGATACTATTCTATTCAAGATGAATGGTAAGCTTGCGCCGGCCAAGTTGCCACATTCCCTCAATACCGTACGAGATTCGTCAAGTTTTGTTGACTCTATGGCATGATGTTCGACTAGGAGGTCTAGTATCTTTTCACTGCCCGTGTGGACGGCCCATTTCTTCGCTCTCTTGATGATTCTGGAGTCTTTTCCAAGCAGTTTCTCAAGGACCATGCCCGTGTACTGAGCACCTAATTCTGGAATTTCCTTCCCAAGATGAGAGTAGAGGCCAAACATGAAAGGTTCGTTCAGCGTCGTGAGCCTCGTGTAGCCAGCCAAATAATCCATCTTGCCAATATTTGTGACTTCAGCAATTCCTTTCACAGACAATCCATGACCATCGTTTGCCACTATCGCTGAGGCTACGCCATCTCCGAAGAGGAAGAATTGCATGGTTGCAACCCATTTCCTCAGCTCCAACCGCTTTTTGGCCTCGTTTTCTATCTTGTTGATCTGGCTGATTTCCATCACGTCTCTCATGCCGCGCACTTGGTTCTGGAACCAGTAAGAGCTGACCCCAGAAACGCAGATCAAAACATGATCATCCGAATGCAGAGCAAGATGGTTCTGTGCAAGTTCCAAAGCCTTCAGAAAGGCCGTGCTGGCAATGCCTTGGGCGTTAGCATACCTGACGTAAGGGTCCAAACCGAGCTTAGGAATCAAAAGTTGACTGAGACCTGGACTAAGAAAAGGGCTGACATCATAAGTCGCCACCAGATAGCCTATATCCACCGCGGACAGGCCAGCCCCATTCATAGCCTTGTCACATGCATCGGAACAAAGACTGAGAAGTCCGTTTTCATCTAAAACGGTCTCTGCACCCGAAGACACTTGCGGTTGATCTACCAAGTAGCGCTTGGCAACTCCCAGGTTAAGAACATTTCCTCTAACGCGTTCCGGAAGAGCACATGGAAAGACTTTCAACAGCTCCTCTGTATCGTAACACCGTTTTGGAAGGGCAGTTGCCAACCGTAGGATTTGCATAGCAATAACGTTGAGGAGGAAAATTATAAAAAGATTCGCAATGCCGCACTCGTCAAGGAATGGTCAAGGAGCCTAGAGAAAAGTGCCGCATCATCTCAGAACGACTGCAAAGCATACTGACATCGAAAAGATCATCAATGCGAGGAGAGCCGGCTAGAACCGCAAAAAGCTTATACAATTTGGGTTCAATGATCACATACAGATTTTTGGAATTGCGGAGGGTTTTGCGACGTAGTTTTCGCCCGCTCGTTTCCTGTAAGCTCTTCTGAGCTGTTGAGGCCCGTGGCTCTTGAATTTTCTATCGATTCTAAGGACGCCTTTAACGCCTTTCATCTGGTTTCTGGGATGCGGAATGACGGGAATTGTTCCTTGCCTAGCGCGCTAAACGTGTAGTCACTCAAGCAGAGACTAAGGCAAAACTGACTTGAGCCTGTGGCGGCCACAATCCGTCACAAAAAATTTCCTTACACGACCTTTTTTTAACGGTTTTGTTTTTTGGAAGACTTTTTGGCAATGTTGAAAGAATGGTAAAGTGTAACAAGTTGTCTAGAGCGCGCGTGAAAATCTTATGTGTGTTTTTTCTGCAAAAGTGAAACTGTTTCGTTGAGAACGAGGAGTTTGACATTGCGGAAGTTTGAGAGGATTTATCGTGAGTTGCTCCTGAGAAGGATGGGGTTCAACTGAAGAAGTCTTTCGAGAATTTGTTAGCTTCCTAGATCCATGTTCGTTTTGTTTCTTTTATTGTGTCGTAGTGTGGGTCGTGTGTAAGTATGCGTGCTTGGTTGGTTATGGCGGTTTCGACATCTGCCTATCTTAAATCAGAAGATGTTAAAGGTGGGTCTTAATTCAAAGATGTTTTGCTCGTTTTTAAGTGCATATCAGAAGTTCGATTGC
>Ga0315281_10000808_pt1 | contig 45242 bp, 35 predicted proteins | sample YL17G07_0_MG_FD_204540 | JGI IMG/M metagenome (GOLD analysis project Ga0315281, IMG submission 204540) | Sediment microbial communities from Yellowstone Lake, YNP, Wyoming, USA - YL17G07_0 | ecosystem: Environmental > Aquatic > Freshwater > Lake > Sediment | place: USA: Wyoming | collected...
ATACACCGCAAGGCGCTCTTTGAGTACCTGCGCGACCGCCAGCTACGCGGCGAGGCGCGCCAACGCGTCGTGCAGTTCTTCCAGCGTTCGCGCACCTACTCGGATGCGGTCGTGACCGAGCACGGCCGGTACCTGCGCGGCGCCGCGAGTTTTCTCTGTGCCGGCCACCTCGGCAGCCGCGTGATCAACGACGGCGCGTTTGAGGAACCTCTGCTTCGCTACGAGGAGCTCTACACGGAGTACTTCGGCGCCTACTTCGACGCCGAACTCGCGTGCGGGGACGACGCCGAGGCGAGCTCGCAGCGGTTCCTGCTGCCGCACCTGAAGCAACGGCTCAGGGAGCAGCGCGAGGCGGTGCTCGCGCTGCCGCGCCTGACGCCGGGGCTGCGGCGCGACCAGGAATTCCAGCGGGCGACCGGGGACACGCAGAAGCTGCGCGCACTCGTCTCCTAGGCGCCTGCCGGCCAGGCCGCGACAGATTCAGCCTACCCGGGCGTCCTGCCCGGCACAGTGCCACCAGGTGATCTTGCAGAAACCCGGCCCCGCGCCGGGATTTCTGTTTCCCGCATCCGTTGTCGCGTTCAGGCTCCGCCGGTGGACCTGCCTGTACTCCCACACTCGCAGGCCGCGCGCTACCTCGGCTGGGAGTGAGCGTGACGTTCGGCGCCGGTCGGCTCGAGCTGATCGTGCAGATGTTGCTGAACGCGCTTGTCCGGACGCGCGACCACCAGGTAAATCACACCGCCGAGCGCGATGATGACGATGACGAGCAGCGTGATCCAGTCGAGATTGAAGTAGCCACGCGGGCTGCTGAGACCGGTCGGCGCGACCACGTTGACGAACATGAGGCCGAGGTATACCGCGGCGATGATGCTGACCGGCCACCCCCAGCGTCCCAGCTGGAACCTGCCCTCGGCAACCCACGCACGCCGCCGGGCGACGATCGCCGCGATCACCGTGAGGAAGAACGCGAGGTAGATGCCGCTGACACCGAACGAGACCAGCGAGACGAGCGCGTTGATGTGCGCCGGGTAGGTAATAAAGCCGATCTTGATGTCGTTCGCGGGTGTGGCGAATACCAGCAGCGCGAACAGCACCGTGACGATGGCACCCGCGAGCAGGGCGTTGACCGGGGTCTTGAACCGCGGACTGACCTCGGAGAGCCACTTCGACGCGGGCAGTGCGCCGTCGCGGCCGTACGAGAACGCGAGCCGGCTCCCGGCGCCTTGCACGGACGTGCCGCACGAGAAGAACGCGAAGATGATCATCAGGAGGAGGAAGTCCTGCAGCCCGCTCGGGAGCTGGCTGAGGATGAATGGCACGCCGCCGCCAGCGACGGTTGCCTTCACGGGATCGACGGCCGGCATCGCGAGCAGCAGCGCCGCGATCAGGATGAACGAGGAGATTCCGCCCCAGATCAGTGCCCAGCGCATCGCACGTGGGACCTGACGACCGGCGTCCCTGGTTTCTTCGGAGATGTCCCCGGCCGCCTCGAACCCGTAGAAGATGTAGACCGGTGCGAGCACCGAGATGAGGGCTGCGCCGGTGAGCCAGTTTCCGCCGAAGTCGAGACCCAGCGGATTGCTCGCGACTTGCTCCACGCCCTGGGTCGTGAAGAGGAAATCCAGCCCGTGGTTGAAGCCGTGGACCGCCAGGATGATGGCGATCCCGAGCGTGCCCACGATTTCGACATACACGCCGAACTTCGCGACCCGGCCCATGACCTGCGCGCCGGTGATGTTGAGCCCGGTCTGGACCGCGATCAGGACGACCGTGATCAGCAGGATCGTCAGGTTGTTGGTCGGGTCGAGGCCCCAGCCGAACCAGTTGTTGGTCAGCGTCGTGACGTAGCTGACGACGCCGGTATCGACCGCGGCCACCGTGATCAGCAGGGCGAACCCGTAGATCCAGCCGACGAACCAGCCGTACCTGGGCCCCACTGAAAACTTGCTGTACTGGTAGAGCGCTCCCGCCACCGGATAGTGGCTGGCAAGCTCGCCGAACACGAGGGCGACGAAGATCATCCCGATCACCGGGATCCACGTCAGCCACACATAGGCAGGGCCGCCGGTTCCGACACCGAGGACGAAGAGGGAGTAGATCCCCACCATCGGCGACAGGTAGGTGAAAGCGACGGCAAAGTTGCCGAAGTAGTTCAGCACGCGGTTCAGCTGTGGCTTGTACCCAAGGCTCTCGAGCCGGGCATCCTCGCTCTGCTGGGCGCCCGAAACCTGCGCGGTTGTCTGCTGCATAGCCCCCCCATCGTTTTTGTTGGTCGTGGCGACTCTACAACTCGACGCGCAGGTTTGCCAGCCGCCACGGTTGTGAACTGGCGCCGAGAGTAGTCAATCCTGGGCGCCGGTTGCTGGTCACCTTGACAGGTGCGCGGCTCCGCCTGGGGTCCTCTTCGATCAGCAGCGTCTCGATGTCGTTCAGGACCAGCCGCGGGTACAGGAACGTTGACGTGTAAATCTCGCGGACGTCACCCGCGCGGTCAATCAGGAACACCTTCAGCACGTGGGACAACTCGCGCTGCGGGCGTCCGACGGAGCGATCGAATGTGATGTTGATGTCCTGACCGAATCCTTCGACCAGGGGCATGAGCTCGCGCGCCGAGCGGGTGGTCAGAAAGTACCATGGCAGCCCTCCGTCCTTTTCCGCCACGCGGCTGCCCGCGTATTGCCGCATCACATCCGGGGAGTCGCGTGCCGGATCAAAAGAGAGCGTGACGAACCGCAGCTTGCCGTGCAGCGACGGGGTGGCCGTGATTGCTGCCTTCAACGCGTCGAACACGCGATAGGCGAGCGGACAACCCTCGGGATCGGTGCACTGAGTGTAAATGAAGCCGAGCAGCGTGATCTGGCCGCGCGTGTAATGCGAGAGCGGCTGCGGGCGGCCGTCAATCCCGAGCACCTGGCCCTCGGGAGCGGCCATGATGTGGTGGAGCGTGTAAGTGCCCGGCGCCGGCGGAATGAAGTCCGGCTCGGCGAGCGGTGCGCCCTGTTGTGCGCCGGAGATCGGCGCGCAGGCAAGCGCGGCGAGCAGCGCGAGCGGCCGCGCCGCGCGCTGGATGCCTCGCCGACTGCTCACCCGCCGGCAGCCGAGGAGCGCAGCACCTCGGAGCCGAGCTTCATGTGATGAGCCCGGCCGAGCTTCTCTTTGGTGAAATCAACCTCGAACTTCTGCGCCAGCTCCTTGCCGTCCCACGCGAAGCCGCGCAGGAATTGCTCGTTGTCCGCGCCGCCCTTGTCCCAGTTCGCGAGCAGCGACGAGGTGATGTATACGCGCTTGCCGTCCCAGCTCTGCGAGATCATGTTGACCTGCTTGCCGGTGGCCTTCTCGTAGGTCTGTTTCGGCGCCTCGGGGTTGGACAGATCGAAGTACCGCGTCTTCCCGTCCATGAACGTGTTGACCCACAGCCCCTTGCCGTCGCGCGTGATGCTGATGTCCACCGGCAGCGGGATCTTGGACGGATCGCCGATCGTGCCGACCTCCTTCGCGATCCACGCGCCCTTGGCGTCCTGCTTGACGAGCCAGAGCTTTGAGGTCAGCGCCGTGGCGGTGATCGCCCAGTTGTCCTTGGGATTGAGCGACCAGCGGATCTCGAGCGGTGCGCCGGGAACGGCGAGCACCTTGGTCGGCTTGATCGCCTTCAGGTCCCAGATCACCATGGTGCTGCCAAAGTTTTTCATCGCCTCGCCGTCATTGATCAGCTCGCCGAGCGGTCGCATGTAGTTGGCGTAGCCGGTGAAGCTCGAGGTCAGCATCACGTTCTTCTTTGGATTCACTGCCAGATCGTAGCCATAGCCGCCGCCTTCCGCCGGCATCGCGTAGGAGTCGAGCTGCTTCCCTTGGTTGTTGTAAAGCACCATGCCGGTCGCGCCGCCTTTGTCCCTGGTGTTCGACAGCGCCTGCACGAGCATTCGCCCGGGCAGCGCGTAATAGGTGTGTGGGCCGAGATAGCCGGACTTGTCCCCCAGATCGCTGATGGTCCGCACCAGCTTCGGCTTCGCGGGATCCGTCGCGATATCGAAGACCCAGATCCGGTTATCCGAGAGCCCGCCCGCCCAGATGTGGCGGCGGTCATCGGTGAATCCCATGTGATGCGCCTCGGCCCGCGCACCGGTGGACACCGAATAGATGACCTTGCCGTAGTTCTTCGACTTGGGATTCACATTGACCGTGACGAGCTTGTCGGAACCGTCGCCCAGCCCCTGCACGCCGAGCGTCCAGACGTAGACGTAGTCCTCCTGCCCCTTGATCAGCCTGGACATGTACGGTGAGTTGCAGGTTTCGTCGGCGCGCAGCGCGGCGGTGAACCCCATGCAGGCCACGGCGAGCGCAGCGATCGTGCAAAAAATTCGTTTGTGGTCCATGGCTTCCTCCCGGGAATCAGGTCGGACACGCAGTGCGCGCCACACCGTTCATATTATGCATGGCCGGGCCAGCGCGCACCGGCATCAGTGCGGAGCGTCAGCAGCCGGTTGCTTGCCGTAGTGGCCGTCGAGGTAGGCCACGATGGCGGCGACGTCCCCGGCCGTGAGTGGCGCGCCCATCACCGTGACCATCTTCCTGACACTCTTCTCCCAGGCCGCCTTGTCCTGGAAGGGAGAGTTCATGACGATGTAGTCGAGGCTGTGGCACATCGAGCAGGCCGCCTGCACCTGTTCCCGGCCCGGCCCTTCAGCGAGCACGATGTCGGTCTCGTCGGCGGCGATCACCGGGGTCGGCAGCGCCACGATCACGCAGAGCAGCAGCGAGCCGAATCCGCCCTCAGGCAGCATGGAAATCCGCCTCTTGCACCACGTTGTGGTGATAACCGGCTGGATTGGGAATGAGCGTGTCAGCCTGCGTAGATCCATCCCGGGCGCGGGCGCGCGCCATCAGGGTGAACGCGCCCGCCTGCGCCGGCTTGAGCGAAAATCGCCACTGCCGCCAGGAGTAGCGCCCGAGGTCACGGCCGAGTCTGGCCTCGCGCCAGCTCGCGCCGCCGTCAAGCGAAACCTCGACATTGCTGATGCCGGAGCCGCCGTCCCAGGCGATCCCGAGCACCTCGCTGCGCCTGTTGACCGGCAGTGTCGCGCCGGGTGCCGGATCGATCACCAGCGAGTTGACGCGAATTGCGGTGATCGGTGAGTTCTGCTCCGTGTCCTGCGAATCAAAGCCGCTGGCTCCGAACAGACCCCTCGGCACGCGATACGCTGTCTTCATCCAGAAACCGTCGAACGGCCGGTCGAGCACACTCAGTTCCGTGAGCGCCTTGGTCCAATAGGTGGCGGTCCAGCCCGGCACCACCAGCCGCGCCGGAAAGCCGTTCCAGCGCGGCAGCGGCTCGCCATTCATCTCGAAGGCGATCAGCGTGTCCGCGTCGAGCGCCTTCCACATCGGCAGGCTCTTGACGAAGTCGGGGCCGGTCAGTGTGGGCGCATCGGCGCCGTCGGCCTTCACCTCGAGTGCACCGGCGGCGAGGCCGGCATCCTCGAGCACGTCTTTCAGGCGCACGCCGCGCCACACCGCGTTGCCCATCGCACCGTAACCCCACTGCACACCCGGAACATGCGGGGTGAACAGGCCGCGACGATTGCCTGAACACTGGTTGATGGCGACCACCTCGTGCGCCTTGAACTTGCGCAGCAGTTCGGGGTGCGTAAACTCGCGCGGCGTGATCGCCGCCGGACCGGCGACGCGCAGGCGCCACTCGGCAAGCGCCACGTCAGGCACGCCCATGTGCCAGCGCACATAGAATGCGTCGTTGGGTGTCAAGGCCTGGCGGTAAAAGGCGAGGGGCGTTTCGTAATTCGGCGGGCGAAAGCTGCGCTTGATCAGCGGCCGCTTGCCGGGCAAAGCATCCATGACTGCGGAGACGACTGCCCCCGCCGGCAGGTCCGCGTTCGCCGCCGCGATCAGTCGGTTCGGCAGCAGCAGGCTGGCCCCGAGCGCACTCGATGAGCCGAGCAGGAATCGTCGCCTGTCCATACCCGCCATTCCTTCGCTATCGGACGGAACAGGCGAAAAGGGGTCCGGGCACCGCCCGGACCCCGTCACCGGTTATTTCAGTTGGAGCTCGACCAATTCGATGGTGCCCATCACCTTGCGCATCGGGGCCCGCTCGGCGCCTTCCTTCTCAAATTGCTTGCGGTCCTTCGCCATCGACTCGTTGATCTTCATTTCGGTGGCGAGGCCTTCGGCGATCTTCTGGAAATCCTTGTTTATCGTCACCAGATACAGGTCCGGTTCTCCGTCCCTCGGTGCGGTGTTGACAAGAACGTGATAGCCGATCTCGTTGCCGTGAATGGCGTTCAGTTTCCTGAACTTCACCCACTCGTCGGCGAGCCAGGTCATGTAGTTCTCGAACTGCCCGTCCAGCACGTCGATATCGGAGACATTCCAGACGCTGACGGGCTCATAGCGCGATTCTTCTGCGGCGGCGGGTGCGGCAAAGCCAACCAAGAGTGCTGCGGCGACGAATGCGCCGGTAAGTTTACGAGTCATCGTAGATCCCCCTGTTGTTGCGTCGATCAAAAAAATGAGACAAAAAGATGTTAGCACGGTGCGCCGTTGAACTGATCGCAGGAGGTCCGTCAGCAGCTACCGACCCGGGCGACCCTGGTCGGCGGCCGCATCATGTACCTGGCGAAATGATGCGCGTATATTATGTGTGACGTGGTTGTCACACCAAGACACTGGCGTTCCGCCTAGACTCTCTACTTGACCATGCCTGACCAACCCGAGCCCGCCATTGCGCAAGGGGCGATTGCCGAACCGCCGTTGCGCCAGTTGATCACGCCCTTTGCCCGGGCCGACGATCGTCGCGCCTGGTTCCAGCTCGCGACCACGGGCCTGCTGTTCGCCGCGGGCTGGAGCATCATGGCCCTCGGCGTGCGGCTGGCCTGGAACTACGGCGTCGTGCTGCTGCTGGCGCTGCCGGTCGCCGGGTTGTACGTGCGGCTGTTCATCCTTCAGCACGACTGTGGCCATGGCGCGTTCTTCAGTAATGTGCGCCTGAATGACGCCGTCGGACGCGTACTCGGCGTCGTGACGCTGATGCCGTACGCCTACTGGCGCCGCACCCATGCCATCCACCATGCGACGTCGGGCAACCTGGACCGCCGCGGGGTCGGGGACATTGTCACTCTGAGCGTCAGCGAGTACACCGCTGCACCCTGGTGGCGGCGCCTGTCCTATCGTTTCTACCGCAGCATGCCCGTGCTGCTGGGCATCGGTCCGCTGTACCAGTTCGTGCTCAAGCATCGCCTGCCGCTCGACCTGCCGCGCTCTTTCCGGAAAGAATGGGCCAGCATCTGGGCCAACAATGCCGTGCTTGCGCTGGTCGTCTGCGTGCTCGCGCTGGCGCTGGGCTGGCACACGGTGCTGCTGGTGCAGCTGCCGGTGTTGCTGCTGGCGGGAGCAGCCGGCGTCTGGCTCTTCTATGTGCAGCACCAGTTCGAGAACACTTACTGGGCCAGGAGCGATGCCTGGAGTGTCGAGCGCTCGGCCGTCGAGGGCAGCTCCTACTACGATCTGCCAGCGATCCTGCGCTGGTTCAGTGGCAACATCGGCTACCACCACCTGCATCACCTGGCGAGCCGGGTGCCGAATTACCGCCTGCGCGAGTGCTTCAACTCGCACCCGCGCCTGCAACGGGCTCCGCGCCTGACGCTCCGCACCAGCCTGCGCTCGGCGCGGCTCCGGCTCTGGGACCCGCAGACCCAGCGACTGGTCCCGTTCTCCGCGGTCGTCACGAGGCGCAACCCAATGGAATACATGTCCCAATCGGGTCTGTGATTGCCAAACTGGGGCCAGCATGATTTCGCCCCCCCGGCTCGATCGATCGGAACCCGAGCCGTTGCCCAAGGCTACGCCATCCGGTGTGTCCAGACTGAGGCCGTTCCTGGGCCGTCAGGAGTGGCTGAAAACAAAAAAGCCCCGGCCGGAGCCGGGGCTTTGAGTCGATCGACGAGTGTTGTCCGGTCTTGAGCCGAGTGACTCAGGGCAAGATGTCTGAAGTCAAAACTGGAACTCGCTTGTATACGGGGGTGTTTGTGCCGATATTGGGAGGTTCGAGAGGCACTGAAGCTGGATCCAACGGATTAACAGTCAGGGCGAATTGCCTTTCGATGAAATAGTTTCTTACCAACGTGTCCCTATCTTGTACGTCAAGTCGCAATGTAAGTCTGTCACGTGCGTCTGGCACAAAATCTCTCAATATGTTGGTCCCATCATCAGGATCCGGACTTTGTTCGGAGTGATAGTTCTCTCCGATGACCGTCACGACCAGTGTGTCTTCATCGACGCAATTCCAGGTACCAATCTCAGGGATGGACGTGCCGCCATTAACCCCGGTTAGAGGACTCTCCAATGCCGTGCTCTGATGCCAATAGGCCGTGCCGTCGCTGTGCAACACGAGCTGATCAATGAATGTTGGTGTACGGTCGTCTCTCAGACGAATATAAGACCCCGCTGTTTTTCCCCTCTCGCATGGCGGCGGCCCTTTGGCCATCGCCGTTGATGCAGTGAATACCGACATTGCAATCAATGCGGTTGTCATTTGTTTAATCACGGAAGAATTCCCCTTCATCAAATGTTGGTTGAAGTTCTGGTCGGCCAGGCAGCGCGCGATTTGGCCGACGCCTTGCCATCGGCTAATCGATCCAAGCGATTGCACGCCCGAGCCAACTATTGCACAGGAATTACTTCCCGGGTGACTTTCCGCTGATCGAAGCTCCGGCAGCGCATGATCACCTTTTCTCGGCGCGCATGCAGGATTGACATATTCTGGGGAAGGTGGCGTGGTAGAAGATGGTGAGGCGTCGAGCGGGAGCAGTTCATATGACGCGAACAGCGCGTCCGCTGCAAGTCCCTCGGGGGGGCTGTGCCATCTACCTTGCGCTCACGACTCTGAGAACCCGGTGTTCCATACTTGACTGCATGACATTCGCGCATTCTGCTTGCCCCCGGGCTCGTTTGCGGTGATCGCGATGACGGGATATGTGCTCTACATCGTGCTTTGAGGCACCATGTCTACCCTGTCGCCTGATTCGTCCCCTGGAGACGCCTGATGCCACTGCTTCGCCCGTTCAATCGGGTCGCCACTCTTGTTGCGATCTGCCTGCTGATGTGCGGTGCGTCTGCTTCAGCAGATGAGCCTGTGGCTGCGCTGCCGAGTGAAACACCGGCGAACTTCATCCCGAACACCGATGATTTCGACTACGTCAAGCGCCAGGAAATGGTCCCGATGCGCGATGGCGTCATGTTGAAGACATTCATCCTCGTACCGAAGGGTGCGAAAGACGCGCCGATCCTGCTGACGCGGACGCCCTACAACGCCTCTGAGCGTGTGTTGCGTTTCAACAGTCCACACCTCGCTGCCGCCGTGCAGCAGATGGATGATACGGCGGTCGCGGCCGGCTACATCATCGTGTACCAGGACGTGCGCGGAAAATACGGATCTGAAGGCGATTACGTCATGAACCGGCCGCTCAAGGGCCCGCTGAATCCGACCAGCGTCGATCATGCCACGGACTGTTACGACACCATCGAGTGGCTGGTGAAGCACGTGCCTGAGGCCAACGGTCGCGTCGGCACCATCGGCGGTTCTTACGAAGGTTTCACGACGGTGATGTCGACGGTACATCCCCACCCGGCGCTGAAAGTCGCCGTGCCGTTCGCGCCGATGGTCGATGGCTGGATCGGTGACGACTGGTTTCACAATGGCGCATTCCGGCAGGACGGCGCGCTTGACTACACATACGATCAGGAAGCGACACGCAAGAACGAGGAGAAGTGGTGGTCAGGCGCTTACGATACTTATGACAGTTATCTGAGAGCGGGTTCAGCCGGGGCCATGGCGTCTTCGCATGGACTTGAGCAGCTCGGCTTCTGGCAGGCGCTCGTGGCGCACACGAGCTATGACTCGTACTGGCAGGATCAGGCGGTCGACAAGCTTCTCGCAGATGAACCGCTGCGAGTTCCGATGATGATCGTCTCTGGGCTCTTCGACCAGGAGGACATCTATGGCGGGCCGGCTTTGTACAAGGCCCTTGCGCCAAAGGATCCCAGCGGCGAATTCGTGCACCTGGTGCTCGGTCCCTGGAATCACGGCCAGGGAAGACGCGAGGGCCGCGGCATCGGTGCAATCCTGTTTGAAGGCGACACTGCCACCTGGTTTCGTCGATCGGTGATGCAGCCATTTCTGGACCATTACCTGAAAGGCGGGCCTGAACCAAACACCCCGCGCGTCCTGGCTTATGAAACCGGTGCTGACCAGTGGCACCGCTACGACAACTGGCCGCGCTCATGCGCCGAGGGATGCTCTGAAAAGGCGCGTGAACTCTACCTGCTCCCGGGCGGGCAGCTCGGCTTCGATCGACCGCAAGCAGCGGGGCAGCCCTACGACGAATACGTCTCCGATCCCGCCAAACCCGTTCCTTATCGGCAGCGTCCAACATTGGCAACGGGTGCGCCGGACTCCACCTGGGGCGAGTGGCTGGTGGACGATCAACGGCATGCGGCGTCACGGACCGACGTTCTGGTCTATTCGACTGAACCGCTCAAGGCACCGCTGCGCGTTGCGGGCGAAGCGGCAGTCAATCTGTTTGCCTCGACCAGTGGCAGTGATTCCGACTGGGTCGTCAAGATCATCGATGTGTGGCCCGATGAAGTTCCGGAACATCCGAAGCTCGGCGGATATCAACAAATGCTTTCGGCGGATATTTTCCGTGGACGATATCGTGAAGATCTTGCGACACCGCACCCGCTCGAGCCCGGCAAGATGCTGCCGTACCGCATCCGCCTGCCGGACGTGAGCCACACGTTCCTGCCGGGACACCGGATCATGGTGCAGATCCAGTCCAGCTGGTTCCCGCTGTATGACCGCAATCCGCAGTCGTACGTGCCCAACATCATGTATGCCGGGCCCGAGAGCTATACAAAAGCCACGCAACGCATCTGGCATACGCCGGAAAACGCAAGCGCAATCGAGCTTCCAGTCCTCGACTAGAAGAGCCAGCCCGGGCAAGCCCTGGTTTCTGCCGCTGGTGGCTGCCCGTTTCCTCCCCATTTGGCATTGGGCGTAGGATGCGTCCGGGTTGAATCATGAATCCGCAGGAGGGTCCATCCATGAACAGGGCATTGCGCACGCTTCTTCTGGTCCCGGGACTGTTCGCACTGGCAGTCTCCGCTTGCTCGCAAAAGAGCGAGGACACCGTGGTCGCACAGACCAGCGGCGAGCTGGCGGTCCTCGAATGGGCGGGCTATGACGCGGCGGACTTCTGGATCGACTTCAAGAACAAGTATCCAGACGCCAAGCTCAGCTTCGAAATCGGATCATCCGATGCCGACGTCTACGGGAAGATGAAGGCAGGCACCAAGGCGGATATCTTCCATTCCTACACGGGCTGGCTGCAGTTCTACGTGGACGAAGGCCTGGTCGAGGAAATCGACGTCTCGAAGCTCAAGAACTGGGACAAGGTGCCCGAGAGCTTCAGGGCCATGGGGCGCTTCAATGGCAAGCAGTATTTCCTGCCGTGGGACTGGGGCTTCTCGTCCATCCTGTATCGGACCGACAAGGTGAGCGGGACGGTGGACAGCTGGGCAGCGCTGCTGGATCCGAAATACAAGGGACATATCTCCACCTGGGACGACGGGCCGGGGGCGGTGACGGTCTCTTCCTATATCCACCAGTACGACGAGACCAACATCACGCCTGAACAACTCGTCGCGATCAAGGCGGAGTGGATCAAGCAGCGCGAACTCAACCTGTTCTACTGGGCAGGCGAGCCGGAGCTGATCGACGGGATGACGAATGGCGATGTCTGGGTGGCCTACGCCTGGCAGGGGACCTATGCAACGCTTCTTGGCAAGGGCGTGCCGGTGGCCTATGCCAATCCCAAAGAGGGCCGCAACTCCTGGGTGGGCGTCTATGGAATCCGCAAGGGCTCGCCGAACAAGGATCTCGCGCTCAGGTTCCTGGATGAGAAACTTGCGACTGCCACGGCCAGCAATGTCGTCAACCAGTTCTACTACGGCGTCGCCAATGAAGAGGTCATGAAAGGCATCGCCGATCCGACGCTGAAGCAGGCATTTTCGGTTGACGATCCGACCGTGCTGCAGCGGACCAATTTCACGCCGAACCTGACCGCCAGGCAGCGCGACGACTGGACCGCGATGTGGACCGAAGTGAAGGCCGCACCCTGAACTAGCGGGCGTGCACCCTCGACGCGCGACCTTCTGGGCCCTGTACCTCCTGCCTGTCGGCTGGGTGGGACTCTTTTTCCTGGTACCGCTCGTCCTGATGTTTGCGCTCAGCTTCCGCGCGGACATGCAGGGCGAGTTGCTCGGCTTGTGGCGGCCCACGCTTGACCAATACGAGGCCATCTTCGCCATCGGCAGCTACTGGCGCCTGCTGGCGATATCCATTGGCATGGCTTTCATCGTCGCCCTGATGGCGGTTGCCATGGCTTATCCGGTGGCCTATTTTCTCGTGTTTCGGGCGGGCCGGGCCGCCGGCCTCTGCCTCGTAATCCTGATGATCCCGTTCTGGACCAGCTTCCTGCTGAGGGTGATGAGCTGGAAGTTCCTGCTGGGATCGGAAGGCGTGATCAATTCCTTCCTGACCTACATCCATGCCATCGCGCAACCGCTCGGCGGGCTGCTCTACAGCCGCAACGCCGTCGTGATCACGCTGGTCTATGTCTGGATTCCATTTGCGGCCCTGCCGATTTATGCGGCTTTGCAGCGAATCGATTCCGAAATGCTCGAATCGGCTTCCGATCTCGGCGCGCGGCCGTGGGCGAGCTTCTGGGCCGTGACGTTTCCATTGAGTCTCCCCGGCGTGCTGGCTTCGTTCTTCATGGTGTTCATCCCGACGGTCGGTGAGTACGTGACGCCACTGCTCATCGGTGGCAGCCGCGGCAGCATGTTCGGCAACATCATCCAGGACTTCTTCACCAAGGCCGCCAATTGGCCGCGCGGCGCGGCCTTGTCGATGGTGATGCTCGCAGTGACACTGGTCCTGGTCGCGATCGCTGCACGCCTTGTCAATTTGCGGCGGCTGCTCGAATGACGATCGGCTTGCAATCTGTTGCTGCGCTGCGACGGCCCCGGGTCCTGCCGATTTATTTCGGCGTGCTGGTCTTCCTGCTTTACCTGCCGCTTGCCGTGCTGTTGCTGTTCTCTTTCAACGCCGGAACCAGTCTTTCATTTCCAATGCAGAACTTGACGCTGCATTGGTATCAGCGCTTGTTCGATTCCCCCGAAGTGCTGCGCGCAGCCCGGAACAGCATGGTCGTCGCGCTGAGCAGCGGCACTGCGGCCACGCTGTTGGGTACGGCGGTCGCGCTCCTGCTGACGCGATTTCGCTTTCGCGGCGAGTCCTTCCTGTTTGCGCTCGCCATGCTTCCCCTGGTGGTGCCGGTCGTGGTCCTGGCAGTGGCGCTGCTGGTCTTGTTCCTCGCGATCGGAATCGACCGATCGCTGTTGACAGTCGCCATCGGCCACACGGTGGTGGCGCTGCCATTCGTGGTGTTGATCGTGACCGCGCGCCTCGCAGGCTTTGACCGCGATCTCGAGGACGCGGCAATGGATCTCGGTGCGCACTACCCCAAGGTCATCGCCATGATCATACTGCCGCTCATCGCGCCGGCGGTCATATCCGCGTGGATGGTGGCGTTCACCGTTTCGCTCGACGAATTCGCGCTGGCGCTGTTTCTGGCCGGCAATGATGCGACATTCCCGGTCTATCTCTTCAGCCAGTTGCGCTTTGCCAGTCGCCTGCCGGTGATGATCGCACTTGCCGTGTTGCTGATGGTGGCGACATTGGCGCTGGTTCTGCTTGCGGAATGGATCAGGCGGCGAGGGCACCGCAATGTCACCGACACTCGTTGAAATCCGGCAAGCGCGAGAATGCATCGCCGGCTCCGCCATCCGCACGCCGCTGGTGCGGCTTAACGTATTCGACGCGCCCGCGGAGATCTATCTCAAGCTCGAAAACCTCCAGCCGATCGGCTCGTTCAAGATCCGGGGCGCGACGAATGCGATGGCGCACATGCCGCCGGAACAACTGGCGCGCGGAGTGCTCACGGCATCGGCGGGCAACATGGCGCAGGGGGTCGCGTGGCGCGCGCGGGAGCTCGGCATCCCCTGCACCGTGGTCGCACCGGACACGGCACCCGAGACAAAGATCCGCGCCATCGAGCGACTCGGCGGACGCGTGATCAAAGTCCCGTTCGAGCGCTGGTGGCAGGTGTTTCAGGAGCGCGCGTACCCGGGTGTGGACGCGTCGTTCGTGCACGCCTTTGACGATCCTCATGTGATGGCGGGCAACGGGACCATCGCGCTCGAGATTCTGGAGGACTTGCCGGAGGTGGAGGCGATCGTGATCCCGTGGGGCGGCGGCGGGCTCACTTGCGGGATCGCCTCGGGGATACGGGCGCTAAAGCCCGGTTGCCGGCTGTTCGCCGCCGAGGTCGCGACAGGCGCACCGCTCACCGCGTCACTGGCCGCGGGATCGCCGCAGGTGGTTGACTACCAGACTTCGTTCGTGGACGGCATCGGCAGCAAGACGGTCTTTCCGCAAATGCTCAAACGCGCGCAAGCGCTGATTGACGGCGCGCTGATCGCGAGTGTGGAAGAAGTTGCCGCGGCGCTTGCGCTGATGGCCGAGCGCAATCGCGTCATCGCCGAGGGCGCGGGCGCGTGTCCGGTGGCGTGTGCACTCTCTGGCAAGGCAGGGGGCGGCAAGATCGTGTGCGTGGTTTCAGGTGGCAACATCGACCTCAGCAAGCTGTGCGCCGTCATCGTCTCCATCGGCAGGAAGCCGGATGGTTGAGGCCGCCTGGTGACCTCAGCTTCCATCAATCATCGTGGACGGCGGAAGGTTTCCCGCTTGCGTGCTGACCAATTCGGCCGACGATGTAGACGAGCGCGACAGCGCGGGCTCTCCGGGCGGCCTTGTCGCCCATAACGCCGCAATTACAATCGCCAGCACAACCAGTGTCGCGGTATGCAAATCCATCGAGTCTGGTCGTTCCGTTATCATTGCAGACCTCCTCTCGTTGCTGCGAGTCTAAGGTTGGCTCGTGTTGCAGAGTGGAATCGGGCTACCAGAAACAGCGACCCTTCCTGTGACCACCATCACAATAATCCGCGGCCGAGAGCCTTATGACTCGTAACGAAGTGCGACGCCCCCCCCGCTTGAGCCGAGGGGCACATACTGGCCCCGACTGTGCCCGACAAGGCCGCCCCGAGGCGGCCTTATTCGTCGTCGCACCTGAATTCCTTGCCTTCGGCGCCGCAAGGTTGCACTCTCAAACCGACCGCAAGAGACACGACGGCTAAGAGCAGGAAAGACCTCAATCGGCGGGTACTGTGTCGCAATCAGCAAGACAATTCTTCCTGATACTGGTCGCCATGGCGCTGACAGCGCCGGCCATTGCGCAGCGCGGCGCGCTCACCGTGCCCCGCAATCTTGGCCAGTTGACAGCTCGCTCCGCCGACATCGTGCGGGGCACGGTGATCAGCGCGCACGTGGAAAAGCACCCCGAGTTCAGCAGCCTGAATACCGTGGTGGTCACGTTACGTGTGAAGGAGACGCTAAAGGGCCAGGCCGGCAGCCGCTTCAGGTTCCGGCAATACATCTGGGACGTACGCGACGGCAAGAACGCCGCCGGCTACCAGACAGGCCAGGAGCTTCTGCTGATGATGATCGAGCCCAGCAGATATGGGCTCTCGAGCCCGGCAGGACTGGAGCAGGGGCGATTCGTGATTTCACGAGACAGCACCGGCCGGGAAGTTGCGGTGAACGGCCACGGCAACATGAAGCTGTTCGACGGAATCAGCGTGCAGGTGGCGGCGAAGGGAATCACACTTTCGCCGAGAACTTCCAGTCTGGTCCAGAAACACCCCCAGGGGCCGGTCGAGCTGCGCGATCTGGCGGCCCTGATCCGCGAACTTGCGCAGGCGGGGCAGTAGCGTGTCAGCAACCCGGAAAAAGTTGTTGCCGATGGCCGCAGTGCTGGCAGGCCTGCTGCTGCCGGTGAGTGCCGCACTTGCGGGAGGGCCGCTCAGCGTGAGCAGCGCCGGCGCCCCCATCGTATGGAGTACAGCCGCGCCGATCGCCTATCGTACGGACAATGGTCCGCTGGGCGCGATCGTGACCGAAGCCCAGGCTCGGGCGCGGGTCCTTGCCATGTTCAACGTCTGGCAGAATGTGACGACGGCCAGCATCGCCTATGCGCGCACTGGCACTATCAGTAACACGGGCGTATTCACTGATGGGGACGTGAGTACCGTTCCCGAATACGACGCCGTGAACACTGACTGCGCTAACGGGGTTCAAAACCCGATCATTTACGATGCGGCTGCAGCCATCTTTATCGACCTGGGCGTGGACGAGACTTCAGTCATCGGGTTTGCAGGGCCGTGTAACTTCGACGCAACCCGGATTACCTCCGCCAATGCAGTGATGAACGGGTTGTTCCAGGACGGGGTCGATTCTCCGACCAATCCGGAACTGCCCGCCGCCTTGTTTGACGCCACATTCGTCCACGAGTTCGGGCATTTTTCCGGTCTCGATCATTCGCAGATCAATGTGAACTGCCTGGGCTTCTGTGGCGCGGACGACCTGGAAGGCCTGCCCACGATGTTCCCCTTCCTTGTCGATGTCTCGATGGGAATATTGTCGGACGACGACAAGGCCTGGATTTCGCGCCTCTATCCGCAGACTGGAGCTGGAACCACGTTTGCAAATACGCATGGCACGATCACCGGAACTGTCTTTTTCTCCGACGGCCTGTCGCACACCCAGGGCGTCAACGTGATCGCACGCCGAGTGGATACCGGTACGAATCAGGATCGCACCAACGCGGTTTCTGTGGTCTCGGGCTTCAAGTTCACGTCCAACCTGGGTCAGTCAGTCACCGCAAACTATCTGCCGTGCACGCCAGCGAGCAGTTGCCCACCCAATGGCTTCTTCGACGATAATTCGGGCGGCAGCTTTTCCGGTTCACGTCAAAGCGGGGACATCGGGTTTTTCGAGATTTCCGTGCCCTCGGGCTTTGCATACACCGTCGAACTGGAGTCAATTGACGCGAGCTTCGAGAGTGGCTCCAGTGTGGGCCCGTTGTCGCCGCCGATTCCGATGCCTGGAACCGCGCCGGCTCCGGTTACGACTGCCGTTGTGAACGCTAACACCGTTATTTCTGTCGGCGGCCTGGTTCTGATCGGTACCGATCCGCGCTTTGACCAGTTCGAAGGCCCGTGAAGACGTATCTTCGCGTCGCGAGAGTCGCGGTTGCCGGGGCCCTGCTGGCTGTATTCACCGCGTGCGGCGGTGGCGGGGGCGCGAAAATCGTTCCCGTGGTCTTCAACATCAGTGTCACCACGCTGGCAGATGGCGTACTGGGAGTCGCCTACAACCAGACAGTCACAGTCACCGGCGGCAGTGGAGCGAAGACATTCAGCATCAGCGCAGGCGCTTTGCCAGCGGGCCTTGCATTGAACGCAGCCACCGGAGCAATCACTGGAACTCCCACCGCGCCAATTGGCACCGCAAGCTTCACGGTTACGGTCACAGACGCTTCCACGCCACCGCAAAGCGACTCACAAGCGCTCACGATCGACATCGTGAACCCGTTGGCCATCACGAGCGGGCCACTGCCCGGCACGGCCATTGGCCTGGCGTACAACCAGATGATTACCGCGACGGGTGGCACGACCCCATACACGTTCAGCGTCAGCGCGGGCGTTCTGCCCGCAGGCCTGACCTTGAATGCGGCAACGGGCGCCATCACCGGACCAGCGACGGCGACGGCCACCAGCCAGAACCTGACGGTCAGGGTCACGGATGCGACTTCTCCGCAGTTGACGGCGACCCAGGTCCAGAGCATTTCCGTTGCGCTCGAGATCGCGACGACGTCGCTGCCTGATGCCACGGCCGGCACTGCATACAGCCAGACACTGCAGGCACGCGGGGGCGAGCCCCCATACGTGGGCTGGACACGAACCGCAGGTTCGATGCCGGCTGGCATTTCGGATCCGGTCGCTTTGACCGGAGTGATCAGCGGCACGCCGAGCCTGGTCTGCGCCGCAACGACCTCGACATTCACCGCACGGGTGACCGATTTTGCTTTTCCGCCGGCTTCAGACAGCCAGGCGGGAATTGGCATCACGGTCAATCCAGGACCGGCGCTCGACATCACGACGACCACGATGCCGAATGGGGTCGTGGGGACGGCTTATGACGTGATGGTGCAGGCGGCAGGCGGAGTGCCGCCGTATGCGTTCTCAACCACCGGCACGCTGCCGAGCCAGTTGGGCCCCATCGATGGCTTGACCGGTCAGATCGCGGGCACGCCGGACACCGTTGAAACGAGGAATTTCAGTGTCACCGTGACCGATTCCTGCGGCACGATGGACACGCAGTTGCTCAGCATCACCATCAACGCGGCTACGCTGGGACGCAACGACTCGATAGCGACTGCCACCACCCTGGGCAATGGCGCGTTTGCAGCCTCCATCAGCCCGAGCGGTAATCCCAACACTACTCTTGCACCGGATGTCGATGTCTATAGGGTCACGGCCAACGCGGGAGCGATCGTGACCATCAACGTGGTCGGGCCGGGTTTGAGCCCGCCCACGTCACTCGACCCGGTGCTCGAGATCGTGAATGCCAGCAATGTCCGGTTCGCCAACAATTGCCGGGACCCGGGCGACGACTCGGTTTCGCCGTCCATTCCCATTACGCAGGACACCACCCCTGCGGCCTTCGACGACCAGTGCATCAACGACGACCTGAGTCTGGGGGTTGCTCGTGATTCGAAGCTGGAATTCCAGGTGCCGGGTGCCGGTACCGTGACCTTCTTCGTGCGTGTGCTCGATTTCCGTGGTGATGCCCGGCCGGATTTGCGCTACACAATAACGATCAGCGGCGCGAACTGAACGCTAGCCACGCCCGGGCATCGTCTCATCCGGGCTGATTCGCGATCTGACGAACTCGTCCCGCGCTTCGCAACGCTTTGCCAGTACCTGTAGCTTGGGATAGTTGTCGGCCGGGAAACTCTCGGGCAATCGCAGGTTCAGGTAGCCAATCATGCAGCCCGTCATGACGTCGGCGTGGCTCATCTGCTTGCCGAAGTACCACGGCGCACCGCATTGGCCTTCCAGCCGGTCCATGCCTGCCGCCAGCTGCGACTGGCATCTATGCTCCCATTCCTTGTTGAGCGCGCTGCCGGCATGGAAGAAACGTTCGTAGACGACCTGTCCGGCCTTCTCGGCCGCGCCTTGCGCGAGCGCCGTCGCCTGCAGGATTTTCTGCCGCTCGGGACCACGAGCAGGCACCAGCGCGCGGGCAGGGCCTGCCATCTCATCGAGCGTATCCACGATGGCCACGCTGTCGATCAGCGTTTTGCCGCTGTCAAGGATCAGCGAGGGAATCCGGATCAGCGGATTGATCTTCTGCATGTCCTTCGCATCGCCGAACACCGACAGGGTGTTACGGCTGAAGGGCAGGTCGTAATGATGCAGCGTCACCGCGACGCGACGCACAAAGGGCGAGTCGTACTGGCCAACGAGGATCATGGTCGATCTTGGCGCGATCGTGCATGTCACTCAAGCCGGGTGTAGAGTTGCGCGGAAATTGCCGCGCCGGCATTCCATGGGACGCAGTCGTGAGGCAGCACTCGACCGGACTCTAAGTGACACAAAGAAGTGAACGTAAATTCATGATAAAAAAGGTGTTAGTTGTTGTCGCTGGTCTTCTCGCGCTCACCGGGTGTGCCGCTCCCGCTCCGCCCGATTACGCCGCCCAGTATCAGCCCGTGGTGGACGCTTACGTCGCCGGGTGGCTTCAATTCCGATGGCCTGGAAGCTCAAAAGAAAGTCATGGCCGACTTGCGGGCGGCCTATCCCGATGGAAGGGTGGTCCTTAACGAGAGTCACTTTATGAAGGACGTGTCATTCCATCTGTGGACCCACACCGGCACGAATACCGGCCCGGGCTCGGCGCCTCCGACTGGAAAAAGTGTGACGAACAAGGGTTCGACGCTGATTCGTTACCGGGACGGCAAGATCGCAGAGGAAATTGTGTGCTTCGACGCACTCGACTGGCAGTTTCAACTGGGCTACACGCTGACTCCGCCTGCAACCGGCGGGATGCCGGCGGCGCAATAACGCTGCCAGGAACTCTGCGCCCCGTGACCTCTCGAACCGCGCTTTCCCTGATCGCGCTGACGGTGCTCGCAGCCTGCTCGGTCAACCCGGTGACCGGCAAGAACGAGTTGATGCTGGTAGGCGAGGGTACGGAGCTGCAAATCGGCGAAAAGAATTTCGCGCCGACGCGCCAATCCGAAGGTGGCGATCAACGACTCGATCCAGCGCTGACGACCTATGTGCAGGGGGTCGGGCAGCGCCTTGCCGCGGTCAGCGACCGCAAGCTTCCCTACGAATTCATGGTCCTCAACAATACGATACCCAATGCCTGGGCATTGCCAGGCGGCAAGATCGCCGTCAATCGCGGACTGCTGACCGAACTCAAGTCAGAGTCCGAGCTGGCGGCCGTGCTGGGACACGAGATCGTGCACGCGGCGGCGCGGCATTCGGCGCAGGCGATGAGCCGCGGCATGCTGATCCAGGGTGGGCTGGTCGTGGCGCAGGTTGCGGCTCACGATAGCGATTACGGCAATATCGCCATGATGGGCGCCGGCATCGGCGCGCAGTTGCTGACGCAGCGCTACAGCCGCGAAGCGGAACTCGAGGCGGACAAGTACGGCATCGATTACATGAAGCGCGCGGGCTATGACGCGCAGGGCGCGGTCAGCCTGCAGGAAACCTTCGTGAAGATGAATGACCGCAAGGATAGCAACTGGCTCTCGGGGCTGTTTGCGAGCCACCCACCGTCGCAGGAGCGGCTGGACGCCAATCGGCGCAAAGTGGCGGGCCTGCCGCCGGGCGGTGACGCTGGCGTCGATCGCTATCGCGCTGCGCTGGCGCGCACCATGCGCGCCAAGCCTGCATACGATGCCTATGACGCAGGGCGCAAGGCGCTTTCAGAAAAGCACGCAGACGTCGCGCTCACCAGGGCCGAGCAGGCGATCCGTCTCGAGCCTGATGAGGGCCACTTCTACGCCCTGAAGGGCGATGCGCTGCTCGTGCAGAAAAAGCATGCGGCGGCGAGCGCTGCCTATACCGAGGCAATTCAGCGCAATGACAATTTTTTTTACTACTACCTTCAGCGCGGAATTCTCGCTGAGCGCCAGCACGACGATGAGCCGGCCCGCCGTGATCTCGAGACGAGTCTCAAGCTGTTGCCGACCGGTCCGGCGTATAACTCGCTCGGTAACATCGCATTGCGGGCGCGTCAATACGATGTGGCCCGTCAGTATTTCGCGGAAGCTGCCGGCGCGGAGGGCCCGGTCGGCGAGGCGGCGATGCTTTCGCTGATGAGGCTGGAACTGTCCGGGAGCCCGGAGAAATACCTGCGCAAGCAGGGTGCGCTCGATGCGGGCGGCAAGCTGGTAGTTGCCATCGCGAATGCGACCAAGGTCCCGGTCACCGGACTCGTCGTCTCGGTGCAGTACCTCGATGCGGGCGGCCAGACACGCGAGTTTCGCCGGGAACTCAGCGGCACACTGGCCGGTGGTCAGCAGGTTCAGGTCGCAACGGGCTTGGGCCCGTTCCAGAACAGCAACCAGTTCCGCATCTCAATCGTTGGCGCTCGGGTCGCCGAATAAACGTCGGCGTGCCGCGGCACGAGGATCAAGTCAGCAGCCCAGTAGCGCCCTCAGGCGCGTGTGATGCAGAAACTGTTGCAGGAAACCCCGCTCGCTGCGCCCGGCCTTCGCAAGGACGAGCCGCAGCAGCCGCTTCCGATCGCCGGCGCTCCAGCGACCCTGCGCCGTCAGCGCGAGCACCAGCGGGGCCCAGTGACCGAGCATCGCGCGTTGCGGGGCCGAAAGGGGAGGTGCCTTCATGCGGCCCAGCCGGGCCAAGGCATCCATTACAGCGGCAATGCGGCGTGCATCTGGTTCGCGCTGCCCGTAGCGATGCGTCGCATCCGTCGCAGCGGCAAGCCAGTGATGAGTCCGCGGCAGCTCTGCCTTGCGCCCTGGATCGAGCGAATAGAATAAATGCCATCGCGCCAGCGCACGCAATGTGCGGGGCAGGCTGCGATAGCGACCGTTGGCGGCGCGTCTGGCGAGTTCGCGCGCCGCGATGCGCCGCGCCTCACCCGTGTGTGGGCGAAATCCGAGCCGGTGATAGAACCACCATGCGCCGGAGTCGATGCCTTCATCATTGCCAGCGCCAAGCTGATACGGCTCGACGCTGAAGTCCGTGCAGCCGAACAGGTGTTGGCTGGCCGCGATGAAGCGCGAAAATATCCACGCAGCCTCTGCGCCCCGAAACGTCTCGAAAGTGTTGAACGACAATGCACCGTGTCGTCCCAGCACTTCGACCTGGACATAGCCGATCGGCACGCCATTCTTCAGCGTTAGCGCCGTGTAGGTCGCCGGCAGCGTGGCGCGCCGTGCGGGGATCATGCCCATCATCGCAAAGGCGAGTCCGAGGCCGTCATCAACCAAGAACACATCGGCCGGGTTCGCAAATTGAAAGGCAGCGACATCGCGTTCACGCGTGATCATCGAGACGCGCGCAAGCCGGATTGCGGACCTCGCATCATTGCCGCGCAACGTCTGGACGCGCCGCGGCCCGCGCTTCGCCTCGACTCTCAGGTCCGGATAACCGGCCCGCAGGCCAGTATTCTGAAAATGGATGTCCACCCGGTCAAACCGCGTGGTCGTGCGTTCAGGCGTGTCTCGTCCGGCGCGGAGCACATACGACAGGTCGAGACGATCGCCGAATGCCTCACGACTGAAATCATCGCCGGGCATCGCGGCGATCAGGCCGATCAGGAAATCGGCGTCGGTCATGCCGCGCGGCACCAGGCGATCGACTGGCGCAAGGTCCTCTGGGTGCCGCGCAATCAGCCACGCTGATTGTGCAGGCTCGAGCAGTGGCGGCAGCGCCGCGAGGATCTCGTGGATTGCTTCCTCGTCGTCGCGGTCCAGGACCAGCGCGCCGGGCCAGTGTTGGGCGATCCAGTGCGCAGTCGGCCAGAAAAAGCGAAAGGGCGTATCGGTGCCGGCGATGCCGCTGCCTGCCAGGGCGTGGCGATGGCGACGCAGTTCCGGCCGGCGGCTGAATTCCCGCAGCATCCGCCGTACGCGGCCGCGAACCCGGCGGTTGTCTGGATAGGCGTCCTGGAAGCACAGCAACTCGTGCAGCCGTCGCAGCTGAGCGGCTGATTCGAGCCGCGCGTCAGCGAGGACTGCCAGTAGGGCGAGCTTGCGCGCGGGCAGCCCTGGGCCGAAACGGCGTGCAATCCGTTCCAGCGACCCCAATGCGAGTGCAGCCTTTCGACTTGCCACGACTCGATCCTAGCAGGCCAGCTGCGATAGAGTGACTGCCGATGCGCGCCAGAGCCATTCTCGTATTTCTGCTCGTGATCGTCGCCTGGGGCAATGCCCGCGCGCAGGCCTTGGTGTCGCTGGACGATGCTGCGGCAGGAAGATTTGCCCGACTGGTACTCGCCTGCGTGCACCTTGAGTATCCCAACAAGATCGGCCACGTGCTCGGCAGCGACGCGGATGTGCGCCCACCCAGGGAACTGACACCGGCATTCTTCGGTTGCTACGACTGGCATTCGGCGGTGCATGGGCACTGGTTGCTGGCAAGGCTGGCACGGTTGTATCCGGATGCTGAATTCGCCGCGGCTGCGCGCGCTGCCCTCGATGCGAGCTTGACAGAAGCGAACATCGCGGCCGAAGTCGCCTATCTGCATGGCGCCGGGCGCATCTCTTTCGAGCGGCCCTATGGGCTCGCCTGGCTATTGCAACTGGTGGCGGAGTTGAGGACCTGGCCCGACCCCGACGCGCAACGCTGGGCGGCCTTGCTGCGCCCGCTGGAAATCGAGGCGGCAGATCGAGTTCGGGCCTGGCTGCCAAAACTCCATTACCCGATCCGGGTCGGTGAACATTCGCAGACTGCCTTCGCCTTCGGACTGATCCGTGACTGGTCCGTCACGGCTGGCGATATGGCGATGACGACGCTGATCGATGAACGGAGCCGCGCGTACTACCTGGCGGATACGGATTGCCCGCTGCGCTACGAGCCATCAGGCGAGGATTTTCTGTCGCCGTGCCTCGCGGAGGCGGACCTGATGCGGCGCGTGATGTCGACGTCAGAATTCTCCAGATGGCTCGGCAGATTCATGCCGCAGATTCCGAAGGGTTCACGCAGCGACTGGTTGCAACCGGGCGTGGTGACGGATCGCTCCGATCCAAAGCTTGCGCACATCGACGGTCTGAATCTCAGCCGTGCCTGGATGCTGCTGGGAATTGCGTCGGGGCTGCCCGCGGCCGATGCTCGTCGCCGGTCCCTGATGGCGGCCGCCGACAGGCATGCCGCCAGCGCCTTGCCCGCCGTGACCGGTGAACACTACGAGGGCGGGCACTGGCTCGGCAGCTTTGCGGTCTACCTGCTGGGCGGCTCCGGCCGCATGCCCGGAGCCGCCACGCAGTAGCCGCTTACTTGAATTCGATACGGCGGAAGTTCATCTCGCCCCAGAACGAACGCAGTTCTTCATAACCAGCGACAATCTGGTCCTGCTTGGCCTTTTCCAGCTGGGCGCGTGTTTCAGCCTGAATCTGCTTGAACAAGGCCGCGTCCGGGTCGGACACCGCGCCGCTCGGGAGCTTCATCACGAGCATCATGTTGAAATCGCGGTTCGCGGCGGTTTCGCTCAGGTAGACGAAGCAGTCCACCACCACACCGTGCTTCTTGCCGATTTCGCAGCCGGGCACCCAGGTCTGCTTGATGCCTTCGAGATAATCGTCGATGCGGTTCGGATTCACCTTCACCATGGTGACATTCCAGACCTCTTTGCTCGGCGTGTAGTCCGTATAGGCCTCAAAGGCCATCGCGGATGTCGTGAGCGTCATTGCTGCAGCAGCCGCTGCAATCGTCATTCTCTTCATTGTCAATCTCCCTCGCTAGATGGGTGTAGTACCCGATTATTGTTGACGCGCCATTATGAACCAGGGCTTGCCGCGCCACCCTGCAAATAATCGACGGCGACGTGCAGCATGGACTTTAGAGCAACCGCGATGCCGTCCTCATCTACGTAGAATCGATCCGAGTGATTGTCGGGCGCCGTGCGCAGGTCCTGCCCGGGCGGCGTGATGCCAACCCAGTAATAAACGCTGGGGGCCTGACGCGAGTAATAGGAGAAGTCCTCGGCCACTGTCTGCAGGCCGACCGCCTTGACGGCAGCGACGCCGAACACCGCCTGCAGGGACGCGACCACTTTCTGCGTCAGCGCCGGATCGTTGTCCACCACCGGATTCGGTGCGGGCATCATTTCAAGGGTGGCAGTCGCTCCATTGGCCTCTGCCACATGGGTGACAATGCGCTGGACCCGATCGATGATGTCCTGGCGGGAAGCGGGGCCGAAAGTCCGCATGGTGCCGAGCATTTCGACGCTTTCCGGGATGATGTTGTGGCGCACACCGCCATTGATCGCGCCAATGCTCACCACCGCGGGAAGTGCGGTGATGTCGGTCTGCCGGCTGATGATGGTCTGCAGCGAATTGACGATCTGCGCGGCCGTGACAATCGGGTCGATACCGGCCCAGGGCCTCGCGCCATGGCTCTGCTTGCCGGTCACGACGATGCGAAAGAAATCCGATCCGGCCATGAACGGCCCGGGCCGTATGCCGACCGTGCCGGTATGCAGCGTGGAAATCACATGCAGTCCGAATATCGCGTCCGGCTTCGCAATCTCGAACAGGCCTTCCTGCATCATCAGCGGCGCGCCACCCTGTTCACCCTCCGGCACGCCTTCCTCCGCGGGCTGGAACACGAACATGACCGTGCCAGACAAGCGCTCCCGCATGCCGGCAAGTATTTCAGCGGCCCCCATAAGGATCGCCGTATGCGCATCGTGACCGCAGGCATGCATGACGCCGACCTGACGGCCGCGGTACTCGCTCATGACGGTTGAGCGAAACGGAACGTCGGTGCGTTCGGTGACCGGCAGCGCGTCCATGTCGGCGCGCAGCATGATCGTGGGTCCCGGCAGCGCTCCGTGCAACAGTGCAACGACTCCCGTGTGGGCGACGCCTGCCCTGACCTCGAGGCCGAGCTTCTTCAAGTGTTCCGCGACTATTCCGGAGGTACGGACTTCGCGGTTGCCAAGTTCCGGGTGACTGTGAAAATCCCGGCGCCACTCGATCACGCGTGGGTTGAGCGCAGTGATTGCCACATCGAGCTCGCTTGCTGTCACCTGGGCTTGGGCGGCAGTGATCGCGATCGACCACAGCGCAGCCAACAGCAACCATTGCTTCATCGGGATCTCCATGATCAATTCGCAATCGCTTCGACAGTCACCGGAACACCGCTGAAAGCGGCATTGCCGCTGACCGCGTCGACGACCAGTTCGTCCGTGAGGTCATTGATGCTCGCGCCCGGATGCGCGTTTGCGACGGAAAGCCGGGTGCCGGGCCGGTCGTGTCCCCAGCCGTGCGGCAGGCACACAACACCGGGCATGACTGCGTCACTCAGTTCCGCATCGACCGCAATCGCCCCGGCACGCGAGCGCACGCTGACGCGAGCGCTGTCGCCGATACCCAGTCTTGCTGCATCAGTCGGGTGCATCAGCAGGGTGCAGCGCCTCGGGCCCTTCACAAGTCGTTGGCTGTTGTGCATCCATGAATTGTTGCTGCGCAAGTCACGACGGCCGATCAGTTGTAGCGAAGGTTTGGTCGCTGCGTCCGAAAGCTCTCTGGTCAGTCTGTCGACATCCGCGACGAGCGGCGCAGGCGCAAGTTGGATGCGGACGCCGGGGCCGAGCCGATCCGGCAGGCAAGGCTGCAGTGGCCCGAGGTCCAGGCCATGCGGGAGGCTGGCAAGCTTTGCGAGTGTCAGTCCCTTCGCGAGCGGATTCCATCCGGCGCCACGCGGACCAAAGCGCAGCCCCAGCGCGAGCACGCGTTTGGGCGTCAGCCAGCGGGCGCGCAGGCGCTCCACGGGACCGGGCCGGCGCTTCGGGTCGTGTGCGGCCAGCCGCGCGGCAATTCCCTGCAGGATCTGCCAATCGTGCCGCGTATCGGGCGGCGGTGCAAACAGCGGCAGCGAATACTTCGCGGTGTTGCGGATGGCGAGCAGGTGAAAGATGAGATCGTAGTGATCGCGCTCGAGGGCGAATGTCGGCGGCAGGATGATGTTGGCGTGTCGCGTCGTCTCATTGATGTAGAAATCGACTGACGCCATGAATTCGAGTCCGCCGAGTGCGCGATCGAGCCTTGCCCCATTTGGCGTCGAAAGCACCGGATTGCCGGCCGAGGTCACCAGGGCCCGGACCTGGCCTTTGCCCGGTGTGTCGATTTCCTCCGCAAGGGTCGCAACCGGGAATTCGCCGCCGAACTCCGGCAGTCCGCGCACGCGCGTCCGGCGCCGGTCGTAGTGTCCTGCCTGGCTCGTACCCTGTGTGCGCCCGACCAGGTCGAAAGCCGGCGCGGTGAACATTGCACCGCCCGGCCGGTCAAGATTCCCGGTCAGCACATGCAGGACCTGGATCAGCCACTGGCACAGGCTCCCGAATCCTTGTGTCGAAGTCCCGATGCGTCCATGGCAGACCGCTGTAGCCGCGCTGGCGAATTCCCTCGCGACCGTGCGGATCTCCTCGGCCGGCATTCCGGTCGTGCCCGCGACGGTTTCCGGCGAAAACCGGGCGGCCAGTCGCTCGACGGTGCCGATGCCGTCGGTCGTCGGCAGCAACCTGCCGAGCGCGACCCGCCGCTCGTCGAACAGCACGTGGATCATCGCGAACAGCAGCAAGGCATCCGTACCGGGCCGGATGAAATGATGGCGGTCGGCGAGGGCCGCGGTCTCGTTGCGGCGCGGGTCGATGACGATGATCTGGCCGCCACGCGCACGGATCGCCTTCAACCGGTGTGCGACGTCTGGGGCCGTCATCAGGCTGCCATTTGAAGCGACCGGGTTGGCGCCCAGCACCAGCAGGTAATGCGTGCGGTCAATGTCCGGAATCGGTAGCAGGAACTGGTGTCCGAACATCAGGTATGCCGCGATGTGATGCGGCAGCTGGTCGACCGAGGTCGCGGAGAAACGATTGCGGGTCCGAAGTGCACGCGAAAGCACGGCACTCGACAACAGTGCGGAATAGCTGTGCACGGTCGGGTTTCCGAGGTAGAGCGCAACGGCATCTTGACCGTACTCTGCCTGGATGGCGACGATGCGCTGCGCGACCTCGTCGATCGCCTCATCCCAGCCGATGCGCTGCCAGCCACCAGCAGCCCGCCGCACCGGATACCTCAGCCGGTCCACGTCCTCATGCACGTCCTTGAGGCCGACGGCTTTCGGGCAGATGTGGCCGCGGCTGAATGGATCATCTGGATCGCCGCGGATCGACAGAATCTCGCTTCCGCGCAGGCGAATCTCGACGCCACAGATGGCTTCGCACAGGTGGCAGGTGCGGTAGTGGTGCCGGACGTCTGTTTCGGCGCTCATTTCAATAATGTCCGGGCGCAGTCTAGCGCAGGGGTTTTGCCGGCCCTTCTATTCCGCAGGTTGAGGCGGCCGGTACCCTGCGCTATCATGCGCGCCGGTCGGGGGGCGTGGCAGACGCCACCGCAGTCGGGCAGCGAGGCCCGGCCGCGGTCTCCCGGAACCACAAGGTCGATCAGGAGGCCCCCTCGCGGGGCCTTTTTGTTTCGATCGGGTCGCCAGAAATGGGCCTCGTGCCCATTTTTCGTTTCTGGGGCCGACGGAGGCCGTATGAGGAACAGGTTGCTCGGCTTGCTGGAACCGGTGGTGGCAGGGCTCGGTTACGAGCTGATCGAGGTCGAATTCAGCCCCGCGAGCAGCCGTGCTCTGGTCCGGCTGTACATCGACCGGGCTGACGGTGCGCCGGTTGCGCTCGATGATTGCGAGCGCGCGAGCCAGGCGGTCGGAAAGGTGCTCGACACTCAGGACCCGATCGAGCGGGAGTATCAGCTCGAAGTGTCGTCGCCGGGCTTCGACCGGCCACTCAGGACCGCGGCGCATTTCGCGCGGTTCGCCGGCAGCGAGGCGCGGATCGAGCTCGCGGAGCCGCTCGAGGGACGGCGCCGGTTTCGCGGCAGATTGGGGCCGGTCGAGGATGGACAAGTAATGATCGAGGTAGACCAGCGCGAATGGAAACTTCCGCTGGCAGGTATCAGCAAGGCGAGACTGGTGGGCTGAAGCATGAACAAACAGATCCTTGAAGTCGTCGAAGCCGTCTCCAACGAGAAGGGCGTTGCACGCGACATCATTTTCGAGGCGCTCGAAGCGGCACTCGCGTCGGCGACGCGCCGCAAGCATGGCGAAGATATCGACGTGCGCGTCGAGATCGACCGCAAGACCGGCGAATACAAGACATTCAGGCGCTGGAAAGTCTTCGCGGACGATTCGGCCGAACTTGAGTTTACCGAGCGCGAACTGCGGCTTGACGACGCGATAGACGTCGATCCGGCCGCGGTGATCGACGGTTTCGTCGAAGTGCCCATGGAATCCGTGGCTTTCGGCCGCATCGGTGCGCAGACCGCCAAGCAGGTCATCGTGCAGAAAGTCCGCGAGGCTGAGCGCGCCCAGGTCGTCGAGGAATACAAAGATCGCGCTGGAACCATGGTTTCCGGAATCGTAAAGCGCGTGGACCGTCACGGCGTATACGTGGATCTCGGCGGCAATGCCGAGGGCTTCGTGCCGCGCGAGCACATGATTCCGCGTGAGATCGTCCGGCCGCAGGATCGTCTGAAGGCTTTGCTGCGCGAGGTACGCACAGAGGTGCGCGGGCCGCAGCTGTTCCTGTCACGGACCTCATCGGATTTCCTGATCGAATTGTTCAAGCTCGAAGTGCCCGAGGTCGGCCAGGGCCTGATCCAGATCCTGGGTGCGGCCCGCGACCCCGGTGCGCGCGCCAAGATCGCGGTCAAGAGCCTTGACCCGCGCATCGACCCGGTCGGTGCCTGCGTCGGCATGCGCGGCTCGCGCGTGCAGGCGGTCTCGAACGAGATCGCGGGCGAGCGGGTCGACATCATTCCGTGGATCGAGAACCAGGCTCAGTTTGTCATCAACGCAATGCAGCCGGCCGAAGTGACGTCGATCGTGATGGATGAAGACACACATTCGATGGATATCGCGGTGACTGAGGACCGCCTTTCGCAGGCGATCGGCCGCGGCGGACAGAATGTGCGCCTGGCCAGCGAACTGTCGGGCTGGCGGCTCAATGTGATGTCCGAGCAGCAGGCCACCGAGCGCAGCGACGAGGAAACCGGCCAGCTGCGCGTGATGTTCAAGACCCTGCTCGATGTCGACGAAGACGTCGCGAACGTGCTGGTCCAGGAGGGCTTCTCGACGATTGAGGAGGTCGCCTATGTACCGGCCAGCGAACTGCAGAGCATCGAGGAGTTTGACGAGGAGATGGTCGGGGAACTGCGCAATCGCGCACGCGACGTGCTGCTGACCCAGGCGATTGCGAGCGAGGAAAAAGTCGACGAATCCGGGCCTGCAGAGGATCTGCTGGCCATCGAAGGCATGGACAAGGAACTTGCCTACGAGCTGGCCGCGCGTGGCATCCGTACCCGCGATGATTTGGCGGACCAGTCCCTGGACGAACTTGAAGCCGTGCCAGGGCTGGATCCGGTGCGCGCAGGCCAGCTGATCATGGCGGCCCGTGCCCACCTGTTCGAGAGCGCTGGGCAGGCCTGAGGCCGGGACGGAGGTAAGTAGCCATGTCTGAAGTCACGGTCGAACAATTCGCGGAAGTCCTGAAGGTCACGGTCGACAAGCTGCTGTCGCAGCTCGAAGAGGCCGGCATCCGGGTTGATGGACCCAAGGATCGCATCAGCGAAGGCGCCAAGCATGATTTGCTGACGCACCTGCGAAAGTCGCATGGCAAGGCCGAAGTCGGTGACGCCCCGCGAAAAATCACGCTGCGCCGCAAGGCGCAGAGCGAGATCAGGGTCGCCGCACCGATGGGTAAGGCGCGCACCGTCAGCGTCGAGGTGCGCCGCCAGCGCACCTACATCAAGCGCGACGTGCTGGAGGAGCAGGCGCGCGTGGCGCAGGAGGAGCTGGACCGCCAGCGCGAGACCGATGATGCCGAGCGCCTGGCCGTCGAAGAGCGCGCGAAGCGCGATGTGGAGCAGCGCGAACAGCAGCGTCGCGAGCGCGAGGAATCCGAGCGCCGCTCGGTCGAGGAAAATACACGGCGGCAGGCGGAAGAGCAGACCCGGCGCGAGGCCGAGCAGCGGGTCCGCGAACAGGCCGAAAAAGAGCGCCGTCAACGAGAAGAGAAATCCCGCAAGTCGGCCGAAGACGACAAGAGCCCGCGCTTTGGACGCCAGGAACTGCACATTGCGGGCGGCCTGTCAGCGCGGCACAAGAAGGGACGGACCCGGTCGGAATCGCGACGCCGCGCTGTTTCGACCGCCTCCGACCGCAAGCACGGTTTCGAGCTGCCGACACAGCCCATGCAACACGAGGTCAGCATCGGCGAGACGGTTACGGTCGCCGAGCTGGCGCAACGCATGGCGGTCAAGGCCAGTGAAGTGATCAAGACGATGCTCAACATGGGCGTCATCGCGACGATCAACCAGCCGATCGACCAGGATACGGCGGTGCTCGTCATCGAAGAGATGGGTCACATCGCAAAGATCCTGAAGGCGGACCAGGTCGAGGAAGAGCTGCAGGCCGGAATGCAGGCCTCGGATGAGTCGCTGCCACGCCCGCCGGTCGTCACGATCATGGGTCACGTGGACCACGGCAAGACGTCATTGCTCGACTACATCCGCCGCACCAAGGTTGCGGCGGGCGAGGCGGGCGGGATCACGCAGCACATCGGCGCCTACCACGTTGAGACGCCGCGCGGCGTCATCACATTCCTGGACACGCCGGGCCACGCGGCATTCACGGCAATGCGTGCCCGTGGCGCGCAGGTCACCGACATCGTGGTGCTGGTCGTCGCCGCGGACGACGGCGTGATGCCGCAGACGAAAGAAGCCATCCAGCACGCCAGAGCGGCCGGTGTGCCGATCGTCGTTGCGATCAACAAGATCGACAAGCACGGCGCGGATCTGGAAAAGGTCCGCAACGAGTTGTCCCAGGAAGCGGTGATCGCCGAAGAATGGGGCGGCGAGAACATTTTCGTTCCGGTCTCGGCCAAGACCGGCGACGGCATCGACCGGTTGCTGGAGGCGATCCTGCTGCAGGCGGAAGTCCTGGAACTGAAGGCCGTGCGTGACGCGCCGGCCGTTGGTGTCGTGCTGGAAGCGAGTATCGAGCGCGGCCGTGGCGCCGTCGCGACGGTGCTCGTCAAGCGCGGCACGCTGAAGGTCGGCGACTCAGTGGTGGCCGGCGAGCAGTTCGGCCGCGTCCGCGCGCTTGCCGACGAGCTCGGCCGTGAAACCCAGGAGGCCGGTCCTTCGATTCCGATCCAGATGTTGGGCCTGTCAAGCCCGCCAAACGCTGGCGATGAGCTGCTCGTCGTCGACAACGAGCGCAAGGCGCGCGAAGTCGCCTTGTACCGCCAGGGCAAGTACCGCGACGTGCGCCTTGCAAAGCAGGCGGGCCAGAAGGTCGAGGATGTGTTCTCGCAGATGGGCGAGGAGGGCAAGGCCGGCACGGTTAACCTGCTGCTGAAGGCGGACGTTCAGGGCTCGGCCGAGGCGTTGCGCGAAGCGCTGAACAAGTTGTCGACCGACGAAGTGGCCGTCAAGGTGATCTCGAGCGGCGTCGGTGGGCTGACTGAATCCGACGTGATGCTGGCGGTAGCGTCCAAGGCACAGATCGTGGCCTTCAATGTGCGCGCGGATGCGGCCGCGCGGACTGCGCTGCGCGACCAGAATGTGGAAATCCGCTACTACAGCATCATCTATGAGGCCATCGACGACATCCGTACGGCGCTGACCAGCATGCTCGCGCCAGAGGTCAAGGAGCAGATCGTTGGCCTCGCCGAGGTCCGCGATGTGTTCCGGTCCAGCAAGTTCGGGACAGTGGCGGGCTGCCTGGTCGTTGACGGCTACGTGCGCCGCAACAACCCAATCCGCGTGCTGCGCGACAATGTCGTGATATTCGAGGGCGAACTCGAATCGCTGAAGCGGTTCAAAGATGATGCCTCGGAGGTGCGGGCAGGCACCGAATGCGGCATCGGCGTCAAGGGCTACAACGACGTCAAGGTCGGCGACCAGATCGAGTGCTTCGAGCGCATCGTGGTCGCGCGCCAGCTCTAAAACGGCCATGCCGCGCGAGTTTCCCAGGGCGCGACGCGTCGAAGAGCAGTTGAAGCGGCTGCTGTCGGAGCAGATTCGCCGTGAGGTCAAGGACCCGCGGGTCGGCCTCATCACGATCACGGCGGTCGAGGTCTCCCGCGACCTGACCCATGCCAGTGTCTTTTTTACCCCATTCGCCGGTATTGGTGACGCAGCGGCGGCGCTCGAGGCGCTGCGCCATGCCGCGGGCTTCCTGCGTCATCAGATTCGCAAGCAGATGCGCCTGCGGGTGGCCCCGGAACTGGTATTCCAGGTCGATGAATCCATCGAGCGTGCGGCGCGGCTTTCCGCATTGATTCACAACGCCGTGGAAAGCGACCGCCTGCACCCCGTCGAGCGCGAACCGGACGCGGAATGAACGAGGTGGCGGCGGCGCGCCCCGCGAGTCGCTGGCGTGATATCGACGGCATCCTGCTGTTGGACAAGCCCGAGGGCCTGAGCTCGAACGCTGCTTTGCAGCAGCTTCGCCGGCTGCTGAATGCCCGCAAGGCAGGTCATACGGGCAGTCTGGATCCCCTGGCCAGCGGTCTGCTGCCGATCTGCTTCGGACAGGCCACCAAGGTCTGCGGCTTGCTGCTTGAGTCGAATAAGACCTATCGGGTGACCATGGTCCTCGGCGAGCGAACCACGACAGGTGATCGCGAAGGCACGGTCCTTGAGCGACTGCCGGTACCGGAACTGGATGACGAGGCGATCCGGCGGGTTGCGGCCGGATTCCTGGGGGAGTCCGCACAAGTCCCCCCCATGTATTCGGCGCTCAAGCACGAGGGCCAGCGCCTGTACCAGTTGGCTCGCAAGGGCATCGAAGTCGAACGGCCGGCACGGCGCATCGTCGTGCATCGGATGGAACTGCTGGGTGCCGAGGGCAACCGGCTGCAATTCGAAATCGAGTGCAGCAAGGGCACTTATGTCCGCACCCTGGCCGAGGACTTCGCGCGCGCCTGCGGCACCGTGGGTCATGTCGGCAGCCTGCGCCGCCTGAGCCTGGGGCCGTTCATACGCCCGGCGATGCATGCGCTGGCGAGCCTGGAGCAAGCCGCCATGCATTCAGGTGCACTCGACGCATTGTTGTTGCCGGTCGATGCGGCCTTGCCCGGAATGCCAGCCGTCAGGCTTGGCACCGCGGAACAGGCCTGCGTGCTCCAGGGGCAACCCGTGTTCGTCACCGGTCCCGGCTCAGCCCGGGTGCGGATGTATGGGGAGGGAGGGCTGTTTCTGGGCACCGGCCGGATGAGCGCCGAAGGGCGCCGATTGGCGCCCGAAAGGATCATGGTGGACATCGTTCCCGCAATCCCGAAACAAGCTTGAGAGAGCCTCTGGCCGCGGGTACAATGCGCGGCTCTTAAAGGGTTAAGTGCCTGAGTTAAAAGGTCGTATCTAGATGCCATTCACGAGTGCACAAAAGGCGGAGGTCGTCGGTAAGTTCCAACGTGCTCCGAAGGACACGGGGTCGCCTGAAGTGCAGATCGCTTTGCTGTCCCAACGTATCAACGGGCTGGCCGAACATTTCACCAATCACAAAAGCGACCATGCCTCGCGGCGTGGCTTGCTGAAAATGGTGGCACAGCGCCGGCGGCTGCTGGATTACCTCAAGGCAAACGCCCCTGATCGTTATTCCAAGGTCGTCACCGATCTTGGCCTGCGCCGCTGAAGCACATCAGCGATCCGGTGCCTGCCAATTCCGGCAGGCCTTCGGGAACTGACACCTTATCCAGATACCAGAAGGAATCCGCGTGAGCGTTTCCAAGCAGACTTTCAATTACGGCGAGCACAAGGTCACGATCGAGACCGGCCGCCTGGCCCGTCAAGCTGATGGCGCAGTCGTCGTCACCATGGGCGACACCGTCGTCCTGGTTACTGCGGTCGGTCGCCGCGAGGCGGTCGCGGGACGGGACTTCTTTCCGCTGACGGTCAACTATGTGGAGAAAACCTACGCTGCGGGCAAGATCCCCGGCGGCTTCTTCAAGCGCGAAGGCCGGCCATCCGAAAAGGAAGTGCTGACCTCGCGGCTGATCGATCGCCCGGTCAGGCCGCTCTTTCCCGAGGGTTTCTACAACGAGGTACAGGTCGTCGCGACCGTGCTGTCGCTGGATCCGGAGATCGATTCCGACATTCCTTCGCTGATCGGCGCCTCGGCGGCGCTTGCGATTTCCGGCATACCGTTCTCGGGCCCGATCGCCGCAGCGCGGGTCGGCTACAAGAGCGGCGCTTACCTGCTGAATCCGACGACGACCCAGGTCAAGACCGAGTCGGACCTGGATTTGGTGGTCGCCGGGACCCAGGAAGCGGTGTTGATGGTCGAGTCGGAAGCCAATTGCCTTTCCGAAGAGGTCATGCTGGGCGCCGTGTTGTTCGGCCACGAGCAGATGAGGGCAGCGATCGCAGCGATCAACAAGCTGACGGCCGAGGCCGGCAAGCCGCGCTGGGACTGGAAGGCGGCGGAGCCAAATGTTGCATTGAAGCAGGCGGTCGCCGCGCAATCCGAGAAGGCCTTCGCCGAAGCCTATGGCATCGTCGTCAAGCAGGCCCGCGTGGCGCGCCTCGCGGAGATCCGCCAGTCGGTGCAGGCTGCGCTTTCGGGTGGCGAGAAGCCGCAATTCACGCGTGACGAGGTCAGCTCCGAACTGCATTCGCTGGAATACCGGCTGGTCCGCGACCTGATCCTGGCCGGCAAGCCGCGCATCGACGGGCGCGATTCGCGCACCGTCAGGCCGATCACAGTCGAGGTCGGTGCTCTGCCCCGGACGCACGGTTCCGCAATTTTCACGCGTGGCGAAACGCAGGCCCTGGTCACGACAACCCTGGGCACCGGCCGCGACGCGCAGATCATCGATGCGCTGGCGGGCGAACGTCGTGAGCGCTTTATGCTGCATTACAACTTCCCGCCGTTCTCGGTCGGCGAGACAGGATTCATGGGCTCGCCGAAGCGCCGCGAAATCGGCCATGGCAACCTGGCCCGGCGCGGCATCAGCGCCGTGATGCCGAATCTCGAGGAATTCCCGTACGTCCTGCGCGTCGTGTCCGAGGTTCTCGAATCAAATGGTTCGAGCTCGATGGCGACGGTCTGCGGTACCAGCCTTGCCCTGATGGACGCCGGCGTGCCGCTCAAGGGTGCCGTCGCCGGGGTCGCGATGGGATTGGTAAAAGAGGGCGAGCGCTTCGCCGTGTTGACCGACATCCTGGGCGACGAGGACCACCTCGGCGACATGGACTTCAAGGTGGCCGGGACCAAGGATGGTGTCACTGCCTTGCAGATGGACATCAAAATCAACGGCATCACCGCCGAGATCATGAAAGTCGCGCTCGAGCAGGCCAAAGTGGGCCGGCTACACATTTTGGGTGAGATGAACAAGGTGCTGGACAAGCCGCGCACGGAAATGTCCGAGTGGGCGCCGACCATTGTGACCATCAAGATCGACCCGGAGAAGATCCGCGACGTGATCGGCAAGGGCGGATCCGTGATTCGCCAGATCACCGAGGAAACCGGCGCGACGATCGACATCGAGAACGATGGCACGGTCAAGATTGCGTCGGTCGACTCTGCTTCCGGGCGTGAAGCGCTGCGCCGCATCGAGATGATCACGGCAGACGTCGAGGTGGGTCACGTCTATGAGGGCAAGGTTGTCCGCTTGATGGATTTTGGCGCCTTCGTCGCGATCCTGCCGGGACGGGACGGGCTCGTGCACATCTCGCAGATCTCGGACGAGCGCGTGGAGCGCGTCAGCGACAAGTTGAAGGAAGGCGACGTCGTCAAGGTGAAGGTTCTGGAAGTCGACCGTCAGGGCCGCGTGCGGCTTTCAATGCGAGGCATCACCTAGGGTAGTCGCAGCTCGCGGCAACCCGCGAGCCGTTCGGGGCGCCAGTTAGGTTGCGCCCAGGCCCAGATTTCACGTACCGATGCGCCCGCAAGCTCCGCTGGCGGCTCCTGCCTGAGCCATACCAACGCATCCCACAAGGCTGGCGCCGCACGACCAGCATCCAGTGGCACGGCATGCCGCGACTTTGCGAGCTTGCGGCCGTCGGCCTCGAGCAGCAGCGGCAGGTGCGCGTATGTGGGTGTCCGGTAGCCGAGCGCCTGCTGCAGCAGGATCTGGCGTGGCGTGCAGGAAAGCAGGTCGCAACCGCGGACGACCTCGGTGATGCCCTGCAACTCGTCGTCCACCACCACCGCCAGGTGATAGGCAAAGAAACTGTCGCGCCGCCGGATCACGAAGTCGCCGGCCTTGCGATGGCAATCCTCGCTCACCGGGCCCTGCAAGCGGTCCTCGAACGCGATCTCGGCCATCCGGGTGTCGGTGCGAAAACGTAGCGCGTGCGGCCGCTGGCTCGCATCAGGATCGTTGCGGCAGGTGCCGGGATAGACCAGCTCCTCCCCAGGCTCGAGCGACTGCGAGGCGAGCTGCGAGCGGCTGCATCGGCAGGGATAGCAGAGGCCTGCGCTCGTCAGTCGGGCAAGGGCCTGCTCGTAAAATAGTATTCGATTATTCTGGAATTCTACGCTTCCATCCCATTCAAATCCAAAGGATTCCAGGGTCTGAAGCATCTGATCGGCGATGCCGGGAATGACACGATTGCGGTCCAGATCCTCGATGCGGACCAGCCAGCGGCCGTTGCTTCGTTTGGCGCTGAGATAGCTTCCAACTGCGGCAAGGAGAGAGCCGAGGTGCAGCGGACCGGAAGGCGTCGGGGCGAAGCGGCCGCAAGGGCCCGGAGAATCAGGAGGTCGGGGGAACGCGGACAAGCCGGCGCTGGACTGGTGTCTCAGCGATACCAGTCGTCGCGGTCGCCGTACTGCTTTTCGCGCCGTTCGCGGCGTTCCTGAGCCTCGATGCAAAGCGTTGCGACGGGGCGCGCTTCGAGGCGCTTGACGCCGATTGGCTCACCAGTCTCGATGCAATAACCATAGGTACCGTCGTCGATGCGGCTCAGCGCTTCATCGATCTTGCGGATCAGCTTGCGCTCGCGGTCGCGGGTTCGCAGTTCGAGGGCGAATTCCGATTCGAGCGTCGCACGATCATTCGGGTCGGGCGGATTGGCCGCCTCGTCCTTCATGTGTGTCATCGTGCGATCCACTTCCTCCATCAGGTCGCGTTTCCAGGAATTCAGGATCACGCGGAAGTGGGCGAGGTGCTCCTTGCCCATGTACTGATCGCCCTTGCGCTCATGATACGGGCGCACATTTCGCGGGCCCATCAGCAGATTGTGGCCGCCTGGAGATTCATCTTCCTCGTCAAGCGGACCAGGGCGGCGCGCGAGGCGCGCCTGCGCAGTGGCAAGCGGCGGGCGCGGCTCCGCAAACTGCGGTGGCGGCATCGGTGAGTGTGGCTTCGCAACCGCCGGTGCGCGCATCGGCGCCGCGACCTTTGCGGCCTTCATGGGTTTGACGGGGAGTGGCGCGAGGACGCGCACAATCGGCTTTGCCGCGGGCCGGGTCAGGTGTGAAATCCGCGGTGATTTGCCTGACTTCGCCTTGACGGACTTGCCGGCGGTCGCGCGGGATCCAGCGGCTTTAGCCTTGTGTGCTGTGGGCTTGGCGACCCGGACGACCTTCCGTGCGGCCGGCGTCCTGCGTGACGCGGCCTTCTTGGCGGTTGGCTTTCTGGTCTTCAAAGCCTTCTTTGCAGGCATCAGTTTCTCCGCTCCCGGCTAAATTGAGCGCCGGATTATAGCCCCCGCATTTCTGCGGTCCAGTGGCACGATGAATGGACCCGGTCAGTGCATGGGCTCAGGGCAGGGTCACCGGTTCCGGGGCCACCCAGCCATCACGACGACGCTCCGCAACGATCGTCGTGTAAATACCGCCGCGCACGTTGAATCGTGCCGTCAGGCGCAGGAATCGCGGGTCAAGTGCGGTGACCAGGCGGTCCACAATCTCGTTGGTCACCGCCTCGTGGAACGCGCCGCGGTCCCGAAACGACCAGACGTAGAGCTTCAGGGACTTGAGCTCGACGCACAGCGCATCGGGGACATATTCCAGCTCCAGCGTCGCGAAATCGGGCTGGCCCGTCCGGGGACACAGACAGGTGAATTCCGGAATCTGCATGCGAATCGTGTAGTCGCGAGCGACACTCGGATTCTGGAAGGTTTCGATGTCTCCAGATGGCGACATTGGGGTCATGTGGTTCGTGTCCCGGTCGTACTCAATCGCGGGCCGTTAATCTACACTAGCCTGGATGCGCCTCGCCAGAATCAGACTCGCCGGATTCAAGTCCTTTGTCGATCCGACAGTCGTGGCATTTCCCCGGAATCTGACCGGGGTGGTCGGGCCGAACGGATGCGGCAAGTCGAACATCATCGACGCGGTTCGCTGGGTCATGGGCGAGATTTCTGCGAAACACCTGCGCGGCGATTCCATGACCGACGTGATTTTCAACGGGTCCCGCGGCCGCAAGCCTGTTGGCAGTGGCTCGGTCGAACTGGTATTCGACAATGGCGACGGCAAGATCGCCGGTCCGTACGCCGGATTCGCCGAGGTATCGCTGAAGCGGCTCTTATCGCGCGACGGCAATTCGACCTATTTCATCAATGGCTCAAAATGCCGCCGCAAGGACATCACGCACCTGTTCCTGGGGACCGGGCTCGGGTCGCGCAGCTACGCGATCATCGAGCAAGGCATGATCTCGCGGCTCATCGAGGCGCGTGCCGAGGACATGCGTGCCTTCGTCGAGGAGGCGGCCGGCATTTCGCGATACAAGGACCGCCGGCGCGAAACAGAGAGTCGCATCTCCCATACGCGCGAGAACCTCGAGCGGCTGAATGACCTGCGCGAGGAGATCGACAAGCAGATCCGTCACCTGCAGCGCCAGGCCAGCATCGCGCGTCGCTACCAGGAACAGATGAACCGTCAGCGGCAGTTGCAGGCCGAATTGCTGGGACTCAGGATCCGCGACCTGGACGGTGACATTGCTGCGCGGCAGACGCTCGCGGCGGAACGCGAGACTGCAACGCAGGCCGCGCTCGCCGAGTTGCGCTCGGCTGAGGCAGCCGTCGAAAAGGCGCGCGCCACGCACGCGGAGCATTCCGATGCGCTTGCCGTCGTGCAAGGTCGCTACTACCAGGCCGGTGCCGACGCCACGCGCACTGAACAATCGCTGCTGCACACTCGCGAATTGCGTCAAAGGCAGCGCAGCGACCTCGAACGCGTCATGCAGGAACATCGGGAATCGCAGACTCTCGTCGGCCGCGACCAGGAGCAGCTGCGCGAGCTTGCGGCGTCGGTCGCGCGCGCGGAACCCGAACTTCACGCTGCACGCAAGATCGAAACCGCGGCCCGCACTGCACTGGTAGAAGCCGAGTCCGCGATGGCGGATTGGCAACAGCGCTGGGAGACCTTCAGCCGCGAATCCGCCGAGGCATCCCAGAACACGCTGGTCGAGCGCACCAGGATCGAACAGATTGAAGCCGGGCTCGCGCGCCTGTTGGCACAGCATGAAAGACTTGCGCAAGAGCGCACGCAGCTCGACAAGATGGTTTCGGGCGCGCGTCCGGAGGAATTTGCCACGGCGGAGAAGCAAGCACGGGAACGCGGTGCTGCTGCCCAGCGCGAGCTAGACCAGACACTTGCACAGCTGCAGTTGGAGCGCGAATCCGAGCGCAAAGCGGCGAATGCACTTGATGCGGCTCGAGCGGACTTGCAGATAGCGCGTGGCGAGCTGGTTGCGGTCGAAGCCGTTCAGAAGGCGGCGCTCGGCCAGGCACAGGGGCGCGTTGTCGAATGGCTTGCGGCCCACAAGCTCGAGCGGCGCTCCAGGCTGGCGCAGCTGCTGGTGGTTGCCGCAGGCTGGGAGCGCGCGGTCGAAACTGCATTGGGCAGCTACCTCGAAGCGGTCTGCTCTGACGGGATCGATTCATTCGCCGAGGCAGTAGACCGGCTCGATTCGGGGCGCGTTACGCTGGTGGAATCCACCGACTCAGGACCGACCAAGCCCGCCGCGGATTCGCTGCTCGCCAAGGTCTCGGGGCCTGCCGTCGTCGCGGGGCTCCTCGAGGGCGTCATCGCCGTCGATACCTTGCGCGAGGCGGTTTCGCGGCGGCGATCATTGAAACCTGGACAGTCCGTCATCACTCGCGATGGCGTCTGGTTTGGCCAGGACTGGCTGCGGGTCTCACGCAATGAAGCCGAACATGCAGGAGTCATCTCGCGGGAGCAGGACATTCGCAGGCTGCAATCCGTTGTTGCCGATGGCGAGTCCCGGGTTCGCGAACTCGACCAGGCGCTGGCGAGTAGCAGGTCGCGGATTGCGGATCTGGACGCGAGCCGCGACGACCTGCATGGCACCGTCAACCGCCTGCACCACGACCTGGTCAATGTGCGCGGGGCGCTCGAGGCGATCCGTTCGCGCGCGCAGCAGTTCAGCGAAAGGCTCGCCAGGGTGCGTGCGGAGCTCGACCAGACCGACGCGCAGATTGCCCGCGACGAGCAGGAGATCCGTGAGGCGCGGCAACGGCTGGAATCCGGGCTGATGTTGATGAACTCGCTGCAGGATCAGCGTCCCGAACTGGAGCGCGAGCGCGATGCGATTCGCGCGCAGCTCGCAGCGTCACGTGAATGCAGCGCCACGGAAATCGCAGCTGCGCAACAGGTGGAAATCCGCTTTGAATCGCAGCGTTCGACGCTTGCCACGCTGCAGACGAGTCTCGATCGCGCGAGCGATCAGGCGCGCCAGCTCGCAGCCCGCCGCTCGGAGCTCGAGCGTCAGCTCGTGGAAGGCGAGGCGCCGCTCGCGGACCTCGAGCGCAAGTTGCAGCAGTACCTGGAGCAGCGCCTTGCGGTCGAACGGGAGCTTGCCGAGTCGCGCCGGTTGGTCGAGGAGGCGGATGCACAGGTCCGCGACCTCGACACGAAGCGCCAGGGATCCGAAGGGCGTGTCGAATCCGCGCGTGCCGCGTTCGCCGAGATCAGCCTCGGCATGCAGGAAGCCCGCGTGCGCCGTGAGTCGCTGATGGAGCAATTCGCGACGACGCATTTCGACTTTGCGGCAGTCACATCGGCATTGCCGCCGGAAGCAACTGTGCCGGCCTGGGATCAGCAACTCGCCGAGACCAATGAACGAATCGAGCGGCTCGGAGCTGTCAACCTCGCGTCGATCGACGAACTCAAGGAGCAGTCGGAGCGCAAGGAATACCTCGATCGCCAGTTTACCGACCTGTCCGATGCCCTGAACACGCTGGAGCAGGCGATACGCAGGATCGATCGCGAGACGCGCGCGCGCTTCCAGGACACCTTCGACCGGATCAACAATGGCCTCAAGGAGAAGTTCCCGCGGCTGTTCGGCGGCGGCGCAGCCTACCTGGAGCTCGTCGGCGACGACCTGCTGACAGCTGGGATTGCAGTCATGGCGCGGCCACCGGGCAAGCGAAACAGCACGATCAGCCAATTGTCGGGCGGTGAAAAGGCGCTGACTGCGGTGGCGCTGGTGTTCTCGATCTTCGAACTGAATCCTGCTCCGTTCTGCCTGCTCGACGAGGTCGATGCGCCGCTTGACGACAACAATGTGGGCCGGTTCTGCGACATCGTCAGGGACATGTCGGAACGCGTCCAGTTCATCTTCATCACGCATAACAAGGCGACCATGGAGCTCGCGAACCACCTGATTGGGGTGACCATGGGCGAGCCCGGCGTATCACGCCTGGTTGCCGTGGATGTCGACGAGGCCGTCCGAATGGCGGCCGTTGGTTAGCCCGGGAGGCGTCCCAGTGTCGGAGTTGCGCTGGATTCTGCTCGGAGCCGGGGTTGCCCTGATTCTCGGCCTATGGTGGTGGGAGACCCGCAAGGCGCGTCCGACCGTCGATCCGACGGAGACCTGGCCGCGTGGTCGCGCGGAACCGAGCGTCGATGGCGATGCACAGGCCGGCGACGAGATTCCCGCGGCGCCACCGCAATTTCGACCGACAATCGAGCGAATGCGCGCGCCGCGGCGGCCGCCACTCATCGAGATTTCCGACGATATTGAGGTGGACATCTCAGCTTACGTAGGCAAGGACCGGCGGCGGTTGCCAGTGCCCGCACCGATTGATACGACGGCCGTGGGCGCCGCGCATGAAGACGCTGACGCAGACGCAGATCATCGCGCACCATGGGTGCGCACGCAGCCGCTGGAACGCTTGGCAGTCGCCCCGAAGCGCGCGGTCGAGCCTGACGAGCCGAAGGCAATGGATCCAATCGAGCAGCATGCTGCTGAAGCTTCGAAACAGAGGATCGTCGCGCTACGTCTCGTTGCCCACCAAGAACACTGGGACGGCAAGCAGCTGCGCGAAGCGATCGAGGCAGAAGGCCTGCATTACGGCCGGTACTCAATTTTTCATCGCGAACGGGAGGACGGCAAGACGCTCTTTTATGTTGCGAGCATGATGGAGCCAGGCTCTTTCGATCTCGCTAAGATGGATGGCCAGCTATTCTCGGGCATCTCGCTATTTGGCATCGTGCCTGGCCCGCTGGAAGCGCCAGCCATTTTTGATCTGGTGCTGGCCGCCGGGCGGCACCTTGCCGAACGCCTGAAGGGTCAGCTGCAGGACGAGCAGGGCAGTACATTGACCGCACAGCGGATCCTCAACCTTCGCGAGGAGTTGGTGCACTTCGAGCACCGCATCAAGCGCCTGCGCCGCAATTAATGAAGCCCGTATCCGCAAGCCTGCGGCAGCGTGTCGATAGGCTGCGAGCCGAGATCGAGCGCCACAACTATCTCTACCATGTGCTGGACGATCCGGAGGTCCCGGACGCGGCATACGACCGCCTGATGGCGGAACTGCGCGCGCTGGAACAGCAATACCCCGAGTTGGTCGTTCCCGAATCACCTACCCAGCGCGTTGGTGGTTCGCCGGTACCGGAATTCTCGGAAGTGCGGCACCACCTGCCGATGTTGTCGCTCGACAATGCGTTTGTGCGAGAAGACGTCGAGGCATTTGATCGCAGGGTGCGGGAGCGGCTCGGGACCGACGAGCAGATCGGCTACACCTGCGAACCGAAACTCGACGGCCTGGCGGTCAGCCTGACGTATCGCGCCGGGTTGCTGGCTCTCGGTGCAACGCGAGGCGACGGCACGATCGGAGAGGACGTCACGCACAACATCCGCACCATCCCGACTGTGCCATTGCGACTGGGCGGACACGGTTGGCCGGACCTGCTCGAGGTGCGCGGTGAAGTGTTCATGTCGAGCGCAGGATTCGATGAGATGAACCGGCGCGCGATTGAGAAGGGCGAAAAAATATTCGTCAATCCTCGAAATGCCGCAGCTGGCAGCCTCAGGCAACTGGATCCGCGCCTAACTGCTTTGCGGCCGCTCGAGGTCTATTTTTACGGCTCCGGAAAGGTTGAGGGGAAGGCACTCCCGGGCCTGCATAGCGAGATCCTCGAGGTACTGAGTGGCTGGGGACTACGCACGTCGCCGGAGGCCCGGGTCGTCACCGGTCTAGAAGGGCTGCTCGGATATTACGAGGACATCGGTCAGCGCCGGAGCAGCCTGCGCTACCAGATCGACGGCGTGGTCTACAAGGTCGATTCGATCGAGCAACAGCGCCGACTCGGATTCGTCGCACGTGCGCCGCGCTGGGCAATTGCCCACAAGTTTCCCGCCGATGAGGAAATGACGACGGTGCGCGCGATCGAGTGGCAGGTGGGACGGACTGGGGCCTTGACTCCGGTTGCGCGACTCGAGCCGGTTTTCGTGGGCGGCGTGACGGTCAGCAACGCGACATTGCACAACATCGATGAATTGAAACGCAAGGACGTGCGCGTCGGCGACACCGTGATCATCCGGAGGGCCGGCGACGTGATCCCGGAAGTCGTTCGCGTAATCGTCGAGAAGCGCCCCGCGAAATCATCCTCGGTACGATTGCCTCAGAAATGCCCGGTTTGCGGCTCGCCTGTGGAACGTGAAGAAGGCG